>ERZ808054.7-NODE-7-length-303686-cov-10.021050_pt1 | contig 303686 bp, 401 predicted proteins | sample MGYA00380201_ERZ808054 | MGnify/ENA primary metagenome ERZ808054 (study PRJEB31490, sample SAMN06133419) | mouse gut metagenome | isolation source: Z5_2 | host: mice | place: China: Chengdu | collected 2015-05 ...
GATATACAAAAACACCGCTCCGATTTTTACCGGAAACGGTGTTTGGTGTAAGGTTGACAGCCCATTAAATTGTTGTGCTTTTGTATGCTCTTGTTAAGGGAAGATAGCATTCATACAACAGAAGCGAATACTCTCCATAGTCCTTGTTGCAGAATCAAGAATAATATTGCCATTTACCGCCCCGTCTGCCTAAAAACAGACATATCTCTGCCAAAAGCCAAATATCCTAATTCGCTGAGAAAATCTCTGATTTACGTAAGTAAATCTATTAAAGAGATAAAATCCTGATTTGAACTCACACCATTTCCTACGGACACTTTAATCTCGTGAGAAATCTCTTTTTTGCTACTATGTAAACACAATTTTTCAGCCTCGTTGCTCGTATAGGAACACAATTTTCACATTATTTCTTTGCCTTTTTCTTCGCCGTACTGTGCAAATTTTTAATGCTTTCTAAATACTCTTCTTCAACTGGCGATAAGTTTTGAACCTGATATTTTCTATATTCTGCTGTTGCTTTTTCCATTGCCTGTGCATGGCTAATTGTACCTGCTCCCTGCAATAGTTTTTCTCCAGTCGTTTTCAATACATTATCAAGATGCTCTACATAATCAGACATATACATGGGATGATGGCGCATTGCCTGAATTTCTGCAAAATCAAAATATCCCGATACAATATTATTTAAAATCTTCAATTCTTCCTCGTTTAAATAATTCTTTGCAATGCCAATGTCTTTCAATGTAGGAAAATCACCCGAAAAATTTTTAAGTCCCATAAACGGCTGTTCCGCATCTGCACGTTCATATATTACTTCTGCCGCAGTATGTCTATGCGCTGCATAATGCAGCTTATTTTGAACCATTTTAAAAAATGCAATAGACTCACTACTTTTGGGATTATAATCCACACTGGTAGCATAAAGGTCAAGCACCTGCCGGTACATCACTTTTTCCGATGAGCGAATATCCCGTATACGGTCTAATAACTCTTTCCAGTAATTCCCTCCACCTAGATTTTTCAATCGGTCATCATCCATTGTAAAACCTTTTATCATATATTCTTTCAGGCGTTCTGTCGCCCAACGCCGAAAATTCGTCGCTATTCTGGATTTCACTCTATAACCAAGAGAAATAATCATATCAAGATTATAGTAGGACATCTCCCGTGATACTTCTCGATTTCCTTCTTTACGAACTTGTCGGAATTTCCGACAGGTTGAGTTTTCATCTAGTTCAAATTCTTCATATATATGTGCGATATGTTCTACGACATTTGTTCGCGATGTTTGGAACAAATCAGCCATTTGCTGTTGCGTTAACCACACTGTTTCGTCCTGTATTTTAACTTCAATCTTTGTCAAACCGTCTTCGGATTGATATATAAGAATTTCTCCACAATTATCCACTTAGCATTCCTCCATCTTCTCCTATTTAAACATATGTTCGGATTCTCTGATATATGAATACTTCTCAATCCTCTTATTCCGATTCCCGTCACCATCTTCTGTAAACACAAAATGCCTGTAAAACTGCTTAAAATAAAGGATTTCTAGATATATTTCCTTTGTATCAACACCGCACATTCTGTATGTTTCGTAAATGGAAACATATCCACCCCCACCCCCGTCTTCATCCGATATCCTTTCCCGTTCAAATACTTCAAGTCTCTCGCCAATGTTTCCGGATTACAGGAGATATACACTACCTTCCGCGGTTTCAACTTCACCAGCGCCGCAAGGAACTTTTCGCTGCTTCCCGTACGCGGCGGATCCATGAATACCACATCCAGCTTTTCACCACCGTCAGCCATCCGCTCCATAAAGTCTCCTGCATCAGCCTGATAAAAACGAATATTCGGCAGCTTATTTCTTTTTGCCCCGGCTATAGCATCCCGCACGGCGTCCTTGTTCAGCTCTACACCGATGACGCTGCCTGCTTGGGGCGATGCCAGCATCCCGATGGTCCCTGTACCGCAATACGCATCCAGTACCACTTCTTTGCCGGACAGACCTGCAAAGGCGATGGCTTTTTGGTAAAGCACCTCTGTCTGCACCGGATTCACCTGATAAAAAGACTTAGGCGATATCTTAAAGGTCATGCCGCAAAGCTGATCTTCAATGTACCCTGGTCCGTAGATTACCTGCTCCTTCTCTCCCAAGACCATGCTGGTCCTTTTGTCATTCACATTAACCACCACCGTCGTAATCTCGGGATGCACTTTGCGAAGCGCTTTCACAAAATTGTTCTTGGACGGCAGAATGGGGGAGCCCAAAACCAACACCACCATAATCTGCCCGGTGCTGTATCCTGCTCTGACCAGTACATGCCTAAGCAGACCATAACCTGTATCTTCATCATAAGTTTTAATCTTAAAGGACTTCAGCAGTTCCTTGACCGTCTGAATGATAGCATCTGCCTTTTCATTTTCCAGAAGACAATTCTCCACAGGAACAATCATATGCGTCCCCTCTTTATAAACACCGGAAATCACCTTCCCCTTGCCGTCCCTGCCAAACACAGCGTGTACCTTATGGCGATAGTGCTCCGGCATCTCCATACCGATAATACCCTCCAGCTTCCCGTAAGGCTTTAAAAGTGCGGCAAGCTGCTCCCTCTTCCAGTTCAACTGCTTTTTATAATCCATGTGCAAAAGCTGACATCCCCCGCACTTTTTATAAACGGGACAAAGTACCGCTCTTTTTTCCGGCTGCTGTTTCCTTCTTTTCTCCGATAACGGTTTGCTACCTGCTTGAACCTTCATTCCTTTTTCCTCTCAATCCTGCTATATATAACAATCATTTCCCACTATTTTCCACAAGCCCCGTACATTATAAAAACCCTAGGTATCAGTACCCAGGGTTTTATGCGAATTTACCTTTATGAATCGTCCCTCACCTTTTTTAGCTTAACAGATTCCATGCCCTGAACAAGTTCGGTAGCCCGCCCCACATCCGCTTCATTGATACGGATTGTAAATGTATTTTTCTCTTTGTTCTTATCGCCTCCAAATAGCCTTGAAATAAAGGATCGTTCCTGCCATTCAATAAAATAAGATATCCGGTTCTGCAAAAACAGCTTTTCCAACTTTTCCTTACTCGTCAGACTGTACACCCTGCAAAACGATACCTCTCTATTAAATCTACGTTCATCAAACATTAACGATGTCATAACCCACTCTCCTATATGTCCCTCATATTATGTCAACTACATATATTATAAGCCATATTACATAGTTATTTCAACCAAAAATTAAAATTATTTAAACTTTATGTAACCATGTATTTTTGTTAAGACATCTTCTTGGACAATTCCCATAAGGGCTTTTGTTCCAGATATTGTTCATTCAACCACTGCGCCGCCTTTGTAACGCCTTCCGGTGTAAAATCAAATTCTCTGCGCTGTTTTTTTTCCTCCGGCGTCTTTGCATAGCAGTAAGGCTCCGGCCAGATAATCACTTCCAGCCTGGAGCCTTCCTCTATCTCTTTCTTTTTGAGCATATAGCGCATGCCGTCCATGCTTGCGCTGTATTCTTCCTTTTTTACATAGTTGAGAACATGAAACTTCTCCTTGTCTATCATCTTTGTCCTCCACGCTTTAACCGCCTGCCGATGTATAACTGCCGATGCATTTAATTCCCATACACTTGGCTGTCTATACACTTAGCTGGCTGTTCCTTCCATCCGCAATTACATTTTTCTTGTGTTCTGAAAAGTAATCAGCCAGACCGCCCAGCGATTCTAACAAAATCTTGGTTTCCTGTTCATCAAACTGCGCCATCGCCGCCTCAATCATTTCTTTATGAAATTTCTGGTGGTGAGCGTCAGCCTTTATTCCTTTTTCCGTCAGAGAAAGCAATACCAGACGCTTATCCTCGTCGCTCCGCTCTCTCAACACATATTGGTTTCTGGTCAGTCTATCGATGGATTTCGTCAAGGTGCCCATGGTGACAGAAAGCTTTTTGGCAACAACGGAACTGGGCTTTGGTCCGCCTGTTCCGATTGCCTCAATCACGTGCATGTCATTGATTGTAATATCCGTAAATTCTCCTGAAATCAGCACCTCTTCTTCAATATTCATGATATCCCTGAACAATTTGACCAGCAATGTATTTAATGCCTTATCAAGTTCCATGTCGCTACTCCTGCCTGCCGTCTGCCGCATCTGCGGTACTTCCTTAATCGCTCCCTTTAACCCTTGTGAGACGACCTTTCCTACCATACAAGAACCGCCGCCCCCCAAGTAAGCCCTGCCCCAAATCCTGCAAGTACGATTTTGTCTCCCTTATTCAGTTTTCCCTCTTTATTTATAAAATCCAACAAAATCGGAACACTTCCTGCTGAAATATTACCACATTCCTGAAGGTTTGTGGGAAATTTTTCGATTGGCTGACCCATTTTTTTTGCAACGGCTTCGATGATGCGTATATTGGCCTGATGCAGAATAAAATATTTTATCTCATCGGCGGATACTCCTGCCTGATCCAATGCCTGCATGATTGCCAAAGGAACTGTCTTGACAGCAAATTTATAGACTGCCTGCCCATCCATGCTGGTGTAATCCAGCTCACAACTATTTTTTACATAAGGGTTATTTACTTCTCTGTTATGGCATACAAGAGCGTTGCCCCTTGAGCCGTCCGATCCCTGCACCATACTTATGATGCCTGCTTCCTCACTTCTGACCACCGCGGCTCCCGCACCGTCGCCGAACAGGACACAGGTTCCCCTGTCATTCCAATCCATCATCTTGGAAAGGGTCTCTGCCCCCACTACCAGCGCAGTTTTAACCGCGCCGGATTTCATATAGGCATCTGCAATGGACAGTCCAAAGAGAAAGCCTGCGCAGGCGGCATTGATATCAAAGGCTGTAGCATTAGATGCCTTTATGGCGCTTTGTATCTGGCAGGCTGCTGAAGGAAAACACATATCTCCCGACACTGTTCCCACAATGATTAGGTCGATTTCCTCCGCCGTAATCCCTGCATCTTCCATGGCGCACACTGCCGCATCCACCGCCATGGAAGTTGTCGTCTCTGTAACTGCAATATGCCTTTTTTCTATACCCGTGCGGCTCTTTATCCATTCATCTGTGGTGTCCATCAGCTTTTCTAAATCCTGATTCGTAACCATCTTTTCAGGAAGCGCACTTCCTGTTCCTATTATTCTTGCCAGCATGACAGTTCCTCCTCAAATTCTTTCATTATATCCGCCACATGCTCCAGCTTTTCTGCTTTGTAAGCATTTGCGCCGCAGAAAATAAGCCCATTCTCTATATCGCCTTTTGCCGCCGCAATAAGGGCATCTGTAATACAGTATGGAATCTTCACAGGATCACATTTTTCCAGACATTGGTGGCACCTTCCTTTGGTGAGGGTGCCTTTCTTTGCCTGTTCAAGAAAAGGATTTTGGATTGCTCTTCCCGGCATTCCCACCGGACTTTCCACAATCACGATATCCTCCTTTTTTGCCTGGAGATAGGCTTCCTTATATCGCATGTCTGCATCACACTCATAGGTGGGCACGAAGCGAGTCGCAACCTGTACGCCGTCTGCCCCCATTCCCATGTAAGGAACTGCATCTTCCGCCTCAAAAATTCCGCCTGCCGCCACCACTGGTATGGAAGGATTCATCTCATGGACACGGTCAATAATCTTCTTTACCTCCTCATGATAATGAAGCGCTTCTATATTTTCAAGTTCTTCCTTGTGAAAGCCCAGGTGCCCTCCGGCAAGAGGTCCCTCTATCACCACCATGTCCGGCTGTCTGTCATATTTTTTCTTCCAGTATTTCGCTATCACTTCCAATGATTTTAAGGAAGAAACGATGGGCGCAATTTTGGTCCTTGCATTTTTTACGAACAAAGGAAGGTTGACCGGCAAGCCTGCTCCCGAAATAATCAAGTCTGCGCCCGCTTCAACCGCTGTCCTTACATATTTCTCATAAAATCTGGTCGCCACCATGATATTGACTCCGATGATGCCGCCCTTTGCAATTTTCTTTGCCTTGACAATCTCTTCCTTCAGCGCCTTTAAGTTGGTTTCTATGGGGTGTTCTTCCCACGCAGCATCGCGATAACCGATTTGGGCTGATGAGATTACGCCTACTCCGCCGTTTAATGCAACATTGCCTGCCAAGGAGGACAGACTAATTCCTACCCCCATTCCTCCCTGTACCAGAGGAATCCTTGCAGTCAGTTCACCGATCCTCAATCCTTTTTTATCATTCATTCCGTAACCATGCCCTTTCACAATCTGCCTGCTTTAATTTCCTGCCTTTAACGCTGGGAAACGATGATTTCATCATCGCTTCCTTAGTATTTTCTGAAGCGCTCATATCTGTCCTGCGCAATTGCTGCGCCATCCATTCCGTCAAACTTTCTCAAAAAGGCAACCATATGCTCCTTCATAAAGCCGGCGATATCCTCTACCGTGGAAGCATCCGCACTGCCGTATTCAGGAACGATGGTCTCGATTACAGAAAGGCGTTTCAAATCTTCAGCTGTGATTCCCATCACTTCCGCCGCTTCCTGCGCCCGTTTTCCGTCTTTCCAGAGAATTGATGCAAATCCTTCCGGTGAAAGGATAGAATAGGTGGAATTTTCCAGCATCCACACTTCATTGCTCACAGCAAGCCCTAAAGCGCCGCCACTTCCCCCTTCACCAATCACGATGGACAAAACCGGCACCGTAAGCGCGGACATCTCAAAGAGGTTTCTTGCAATCGCCTCGCCTTGTCCTTTTTCCTCCGCCTCCATTCCCGGGTAAGCGCCGGAAGTATTAATAAAACAAATCACAGGACGGTGGAATTTTTCTGCCTGTTTCATCAGACGGAGCGCCTTCCGGTATCCTTCTGGAGATGCCATTCCATAATTCCTCATGGCACACTCATCCGCGTCATTTCCCTTCTGAATGCCTATCACCGTGACAGGCTGCCCATACAGCCATGCAATTCCGCCGACAACAGCCTTGTCATCGCCGCTGCCCCGGTCTCCATGAAACTCTATAAATTCATCAAAAATGAAATCAATGTAGGTAAGGGCAGAAGGTCTGTTGATGCTCCTTGCCTCTTTCACTTTTTCCCAGGCTGACTTTAAAGCGGTTTTCGCCTGCCTTTCCTTATCCAATTCGCTTGGATCAAATTTCTTTATCTCCTCCGTGAACTGGCTGAAATTTTCATTTTCTGCAGAAATCCTATGCGATTTCAAGATTTGATGCAATACGTTCTTAAGCTCATCTCTTTCTACCACCCGGTCGGCAAACCCATGTTCCACCTGAAATTCCGCGCGCTGAAAGCCCTTGGGCAGCTTTTGACCAATGGTCTGCTCGATTACCCTTGGACCGGCAAAGCCGATGAGGGCTCCGGGCTCCGCTAGTATAATATCCCCCAGCATGGCAAAACTTGCCGTCACCCCTCCGGTGGTGGGATCGGTCAATACCGTCACATACAAAAGCCCTGCATCCGAATGTCTCTTAAGCGCCGCTGAAGTCTTCGCCATCTGCATCAGGGAAATGATTCCCTCCTGCATCCTTGCCCCTCCGGAACAGCAAAAGAGAATTACGGGCAATCGTTCTTTCGTTGCGCGCTCTACCGCAAGGGCAATCTTTTCCCCCACCACATGCCCCATGCTTCCCATCAGGAATCTGGAATCACATACGCCGATGCATACCTTTTCTCCGCAGATTTCCCCTACGCCTACACTGACGCCTTCATGGAGCCCGGTCTTTTCTTTTACATCTGAAAGCTTCTCCTCGTATCCTGGAAAGTTCAGGGGATTGGCGCTTTCCACCTCCTCGAACCAAGGAAGAAAGGTGCCCTTATCACAAATCATACGAATTCTATTTTTTGTCCTTATGCGGAAATAGCTTCCACATACCGTACAAATGTAGTGATTGACCACAACATCTGCCTTGCTCAGTTCCCTGCCACAGTCAGGACAGACGAAAACCTGCTTATCCTCTGTTTTTTCCTCTCGCTTACCTGCCTTTTTTTCAGTCAGTCTGCTTATGATCTTAAACTTATCGGATGTCTTTTCTTCTTCACTGGCTCCTTTTACATGTATGTATTTATCTCTGCGAAATAGTCCTGACATATTCTGCCTCCAAACTGTCTTCCTTCTATTTATGAAACTGCAAAGGTAAGCTCTGCCTGTACTGCCACCTTGCCGTCCACCGTTGCCGTTGCTTTGCCTATACCGATAGCGCCTTTCTGCTTGATGATCTCTGTCTCCAGCATAAGTACATCACCGGGCGCCACCTTTTTCTTAAACTTTGCTGAGTTGATGGCGGCAAAATACGCTGTCTTTCCCTTGTTTTCCTCCAGACTTAAGATTGCCACCGCACCGGTCTGCGCCAATGCTTCTATGATCAGCACGCCGGGCATGACCGGTTCTGCCGGGAAATGCCCCTGAAAAAAGGGTTCATTATAAGACACACATTTTTTTGCCACTGCTTTAACCCCTGGCGTCATCTCCTCCACCGTGTCAAGCAGCATGAAAGGCTGCCTGTGGGGAATGATTTCCATAATTTCTTTTGCTGATAATAATGCCATTTTTCCTCCCTGCCGAAACGCTTTCGCGCTGTCTTCTTATCCTCTGACACCGTGCAGCACACCACACGATGCGCTTTGTCCTATAGATTCAACTATTCACCATCAAACACGGTATTTCCCAATCAGTATGCTTGCATTATGTCCGCCAAATCCAAGAGAATTACTAAGTGCATAGGGCACTTCTTCCTTATAAGGCTCCTTGCAATAATCCAAATCAATCTCCTCATCCGGCGTCTCATATCCCACCGTCTTATGAATGAATCCAGCTTCCATCTCTTTTACACAGGTTACAAATTCCACTGCTCCCGCAGCGCCCAAAAGATGCCCAATCATGGATTTGGTAGAATTGATATGAATCTTCCGGGCATGATCGCCGAATGCTGCCTTGATCGCCCTCGTCTCAAAAAGGTCATTGTGGTGGGTCGCGGTTCCATGGGCATTGATATAAGTAATATCCTCCGGCGATATTCCTCCGTCTTCTATCGCCGCGAGCATTGCCTTTGCCGCACCCATGCCGTCCTCGGCAGGAGAGGTGATATGATACGCATCACTGGTACATCCATATCCAAGCACCTCCGCATAAATATGGGCGCCTCTTTTCTTTGCATGCTCCAATTCTTCTAAAATTACGATGCCCGCGCCTTCTCCCATAACAAAACCGCTACGGTTCTTGTCAAAGGGAAGGGAACATTTGTCAGGATCATCCTCAGAAGTGAGCGCCGTCAGTGCACAAAAGCCCGCAACTCCAATGGGGGTAACGGAACTCTCTGTTCCGCCTGCAACCATCACATCTGCTTCCCCGTAGGCAACGCTGCGGAATGCTTCCCCGATGGAATTGGTTCCCGTGGCACATGCAGTGACCACATTGATGCTTTTGCCTTTAAGTCCAAATTGAATAGATACATTTCCTGCTGCCATATTGGAAATCATAAGCGGCACCATAAGGGGACTAATCTTGTTCGGTCCCTTGTTCACCAGCCTGTCATACTCCCGCTCCATCGCCTGAAGACTTCCGATTCCGGACCCAACCGCGCATCCCACACGGTAAGGATCTTCCTGCTCCATATCGATACCTGCATCCGAAAGCGCCTCCTTGGCTGCTGCCACTGCATACTGGCTGAAAAGCTCCATACGCTTCGCTGCTTTGAAATCCATATAGTCCTTTGCATCAAATCCTTTTACCTCAGCAGCAACATGACATTTATATCCGTCGCTGTCAAATTTGGTAATCGGTCCAAATCCATGCTTTCCCTCTTTTATAGATTGGAAAAAATCATTTACATTAAGTCCGATGGGAGTGATTGCCCCCATTCCTGTTACTACTACACGTCTGCTCATATTTGTTCGACCTCCATCCATTACGCTACACGGCCATTCCGCCGTCCACTGAAATTACCTGACCGGTAATGTAATTTGCTGCCTCAGATGCCAGAAATGCGACTACATCCGCCACTTCCTTTGCAGTCCCTGTCCTCTTTAACAGAATCTGCGCCTTCATATTCTCCCTTATGGCATCTGAAAGATCCTTGGTCATCTCTGTCTCGATAAATCCGGGCGCCACTGCATTCACCGTAATCTGCCGGCTTCCCAGTTCCCTTGCCGCACTTTTGGTAAGTCCGATGATCCCTGCCTTGGAAGCACAATAATTTGCCTGCCCGGGATTTCCCATGACACCTGTGACGGAAGAAATATTGATGATTTTCCCACCTTTTTGTTTCAGCATCTGTCTCGACAAATGCCGCATGGTGTTAAAGCATCCCTTGAGATTGACATCGATTACGCTGTCAAAATCATCCTCACTCATCTTCATCAGCAGGTTATCCTTTGTGATGCCGGCATTATTCACCAGAATATCAATGTGACCATATTCTTTTACCAGTGTCGTAATCATTTCTCCACAAGCAGTAAAATCTGCCACATTACAACCGTAAGAAACTGCCTCTCCCCCCGCTTTCTTGATTTCTTCCACAGTTTCCTGCGCTCTTTCTTTAGAGCCATTGAAATTGACAATCACAAAAGCGCCTTCCTTTGCAAGCGTTACTGCAATCTCCCTTCCGATTCCTCTTCCCGCACCGGTCACCAGCGCTACTTTTCCTTTAAGCATTTTTAAGTACCTCCAGACACTTTGCAAGATCTTCATATTTATCAATATTGAGAACCATAACTTCCCTGTTTATCTTTTTCACAAAGCTGCTAAGCGTTTTGCCTGGACCAATTTCTACAAAGGTATCCACGCCGTCCGCCAGCATTCTCTCCACCGACTGCTGCCATCTTACCGGAGAAGAAATCTGCTTTTCCAACAAATCTCTGATATCTGCAGGCGAAGAAACGTAATCTGCAGTAAGGTTTGCCACATAGGGAATGGAAAACTCACTAATCTGCACCTTTTCCAAATCTTTCCTCAGCCTTTCCCCTGCTCCTGTAAGCATCTGTGAATGAAAAGGACCACTTACATTTAAGGGAACAACGCGTTTTGCTCCTTTTTCTTTTAAGGTCTCTCCTGCTTCATTTACCGCTTTCTCTTCCCCGGTAATGACAATCTGACCTGGACAGTTATAGTTGGCAATAGAAACAATTCCTGGTGTATTCTGACAGACCTCCTCGATTACATCAGCGCCAATCCCCATCACTGCCGCCATAGCGCCTCCTTCCGGCACTGCCTCCTGCATATATACGCCCCTTCTTCTTACCACTGCAAAGGCTTCCTCCGCACGCATAGCGCCGCATGCCACAATAGCTCCGTATTCTCCAAGGCTTAATCCTGCCGTCACATCAGGACGGATTCCTCTTTCCTCCAGTACCTTTAAGATTGCGGTTTCCACTGTGAGCATGGCAATCTGGGTGTATTCTGTGATGGATAATCTGTCATTTTCCACAAAGCAGATAGAAGGCATATCCAGTCCAGTAATACTGCCTGCCTTTTCAAAAATCTCCTTAGCGGTTTCTTCCTTTTCATAAAAGTCTTTCCCCATTCCTATGTACTGTGCTCCCTGTCCCGGAAACATAAACGCTGTTTTACTCATATTTGCTCCCATCTGCGTGCTTATGCACGTCTTTCCCTATTCTTTTCGTCCCAAAAGAAGGGCTGCTTCCTGCATAATTTCTTCTATCATTTCCTTACAGGTCTGTTCATTTTTTACCAGTCCTGCAATCTGACCTGCCATCAGGGTTCCGTTGACCACATCTCCGTCCATGACAGCCTTGCGCAAAGAACCAAGTGTCAAGCGCTCTAATTCTTCAAGCTCTGCCCCTTCCTTTTCCAATCGGAGATATTCTCTGCTCATTTGATTCCGTATCTGACGGACCGGATGTCCTGTGCTCATGCCCGTAACCTCTGAGTCAATGTCCTTTGCCTTTATCACCTTTTCCTTATAGTTCTTATGTACAATGGATTCCTTGGCAACCACAAATCTAGTACCCATCTGCACGGCTTCAGCACCCAGCATGAATGCCGCTGCAAATCCTCTGCCATCTCCAATGCCGCCTGCCGCGACGACCGGAATCTGGACTGCATCCACCACCTGGGGAACCAGACACATAGTAGTTGCAGATCCAATATGTCCTCCCGACTCTGTGCCTTCCGCCACCACTGCGTCTGCACCACACCGCTCCATCATCTTTGCCATAGCCACACTTGCAACCACTGGTATGACCTTAACGCCTGCTTCCTTAAAATCCTTCATGAATTTTGCCGGATTTCCCGCGCCGGTAGTCACCACCTTGACGCCCTCTTCCAGCACCACCTTTGCCACTTCCGGCGCATTTGGATTCATCAGCATGATGTTGACCCCGATGGGCTTATCCGTCAATTCCTTTGCTTTTCTGATTTCCTCCCGCACAATCTCAGCCGGTGCGCTTGCCGCCCCTATAATGCCAAGACCACCTGCCTCTGAAACCGCTGCCGCAAGATGATGCTCTGCCACCCACGCCATTCCGCCTTGTATGATTGGATAATCAATTCCCAAAAGTTCTGTTATTCTGGTCTTCATTATTCTGCCCCTTTGTTTTTCAAGTAATCAACCACCGCACCTACCGTGGTGAGCTGCTCAAGATCCTCAGAAGGAATCTCAATATCATATTCTTCCTCTAATGCCATCACAAGTTCAAACAGATCCAATGAGTCCACATCAAGATCTTCCTTGAATGAAGTTTCCATTTTGATTTCTGCATTTTCCATATTCAGCTGCTCTTTGATGATTTCCACTACTTTTTCAAACATATTTTTTCTCCTTTTTTCCCTTTTGATTTATTTGACATTCAAACATTTTGACCGTCAAACATTTTGATTATCAAACTATTTGACGGTCAAAGTATATAGCAGCTGTAAAAAAATGTCAACTGTTTTTTCAATTTTTATCTGCTTATTTTTTGTTTTAAGACCAAATAAAGTTCAGCGTTTGTCAGTTGGTAATAAGGATTTACATAGAATATATGAAAAATGCCACAGGACAACGCTCCGAGAATCATCCAGCCTATAAAGGAAATATCCAATACGAAGGCGTTTAGCTTTTCGTTATCCATCATTCTTTTGCTTAAAGCAAATGCATCTTCCATCTTGATATCGGGATTTTCAGCAAGGATAAACGGTATCATCCTGTATTCATAGGCTTTGATTATGCCGGGAATCACGAACAGCATATACCATAAAAATGTGAATAGATTTCTGAAAAACATGATTTTAACTATATTTTTGTAAGACCTTGAAAAACCGGACATAATCTCTCCAAGAATTACCCTCCCCCGGCAGGATTTTACCAAAAATCGCTGTATTCCCACCATCAGCGGATTTACGACAAGACACCACAGCGCTGTGGAAACTGCAATGTTCAACAGAGTCGCCATGGAAGCGGCGGTCACAAAAAAAGCCCGCAACATCATGGAGCCTTTCAGATAACTGTCAAGCATATCTTCATTAGATACGGATACACTGAAAAAAGAAACCGAGCCGGCTCCTTCTCTTACAAACATAAAAATTACTAAGGCAGCAATCACCCACCAATAATTCAGTTTTAAAACACGCTTTGCATGTTCCTTCAATTCACTTCGCATCCACATAATCATTCCCCCTCATAATTCGTCATTTATTATACAGTATTTTATAACAAAATCCTTCCCTATGCAACAGGATTTGTCAAAATACCGCTTACTTATCAGCAGCTTAGCCAATCAGAAATTTCTTTTCGCCCCTGTTCCCCAAAATCTGCCTGCTCATTTTTCCAGTCAAAAATAAGCAGCTTTTCTTCATTACGTTTAAGTTCCATTAATGGATAACCGGATTTGTCATAGAACGCGGTGGGCGCCGTCTGATATGGGTAAATTGAATTTACAGCTAATGTATATGTAACATTTTCAACGGCTCTGGTTCTGATATGCGCTTTTATCAGTTCATACCTATCTACATCATCACAGTCTGAAACATCATAAAATAAAATAATATTTAAATCCGTCTGGGACTTATATAATTCTCTGAAAAACTCGGGGAACCTGACTTCAAAACATATTCTGACTCCAACCTTTAATCCATCTATCTCAAAAATTCCATCTTCATTTCCTATATTAAAATTATCCCTATCCCATCCCCATAAAGCTCTTTTATGATAGATCCTTTTGTCTTGATGAGGCGAAAAGATAATGGCACTATTGTAATTCACGCCATTTTCCCCAGTGATTGTTCCAACAATCAGGCAGATCGCGTAATCAGCCGCCATTCTTTGTAATTCCGCATATGCAAGGGACAACTCATCAAAATCGACCAAAGAAGCCTTGTCCATATCGCGGGGCGGATATCCGGTTAATGCACATTCCGGAAATACTAACAGCCTGACGCCCTCCCTGGATGCCTGTATAATCGCTTTTTTGATTATTTCCATATTATGATTTATATTACCTGAGACAGCAAATTGATATGCACCTATTTTCATTAATTCACCTCAATTTTTATATGACTCGCCACATGTGTCTACCCACCCAAACTAACGATTATGACTTGATTATAAAATAATTATTTGCCGCTTACAACAAGTTCCTTTTCATTTTCTGTCTTCTAGCATGCTGCAAGTTCCAGTTCAGAGCGCCTGAACCAGAACTGCTGTAATTGCAATGACAAATACTAAAAAACATGGTGAAATAGCGTTAAAAAGGAGGACGTTCATATGCCATTTACTGAAATATGTATTTATCAAGTTAAACCGCAAAAGGTGGAAAAATTTGAAGCGCTCATGCATGAAGCCCAAAATTTCTTAGAAAAGCAGGAGGGATTGCTTTTACTTCGTCTTGTCAAAAGAGGATATCATATAGACATGGAGCAAATCTTTCTGCCTCCAGCATGGCGGCAAGCGTCTCGCTGTTAGGCTGGTTTAGGGAAATATCAAAGGGAATACGTCCCTCACGAAGCGACTGGCGGACAAAAATGTTGAACGCCGCCACGCTTTGCGAGCCGGCTTATCGTAATAAAAAAATTGATAAATGCCAACTTAATCAGCATTTATCAATTCTTTAAGGAATCGGAGTGACAAGACTTGAACTTGCGGCCTCTACTTCCCTAAAGTAGCGCTCTACCACCTGAGCCACACCCCGAAACGCAAGTTATATTATATATGCTATGAGAAATAAAATCAAGTACTTTTTTTAAATTTAAGAAAGATAATAATTCAATTATACAAATCACTTGAAGGGGTGCAGCAAAATCATGTACTTTGATGCTTTTGCCACACCCACTTTCGGTTATTGTGAACTTTTCTGTTTTTCTTCCGGTTCCGGCTCTTTTAACACAGGTATTGTTTTATTCTTTTTATTCACGTCCTCCCTAAGCAGCATATACACCGTTGACAGAAGGGGAATGAAGACCAGCATCCCGAAAACTCCCATAAGGCTGCCGCCAATGGTAACCGCCGCCAGCACCCATATTGAAGGCAGTCCCACCGAATTGCCTACCACATGAGGATAAATCAAGTTTCCTTCTATCTGCTGCAGCACAACAAACAAAATTAAGAACCAGAACGCCCTTACCGGATCGTCCACCAGCATAAGGAAGGCGCCGATAAAGCATCCGATAAACGCACCCACAATAGGAATTAAAGCCGTAAATGCAATCAGTACGCCGATCATCACTGCATAATCGAATCTAAAAAGTGTCATGGTGATCACGAACATCAGCCCCAGAATCACAGCCTCTGTGCACTGTCCTGTAATGAAATGGCTGAAATTCGTGTGTAAAAGCCCGCACACCTTCAGAACATTCTTATAGATCTTCGGGCTTGTATATGCTTTCAGAAACCTTGTAAACTGATCCCCCAGTTTCTCCTTCTGTGCCAAAATATAGATGGAAAAGACCAGTGCAATAAAGAAGTTAACCGTGCTGCTTATAATGCTGCTGGCAACCGAAAAAGTGGATGAAAGCATGTCGCTCATCCCATTGCGCAGAAATTCAATCACTGTACTCATAATCTTCTGCCAGTCAATTTCCATCGTTTCAAAGTCGTTGAGCACCTGGATCAGTTCCGGGTTCGCCGCAAACAAAACCTCCAGCTCCTTGATTACATTTCCCCAAAAAACCGGAATCTCATCGGTAAGCACCTTGATCGTTGCCACAAGCTGGGGAATGACGGTAACTGCTACCAATGTGATCACAAGGATGACTACCAGAAACGAGAGTGCGATACTTAATCCTCTTCTTCCTTTTTTTAGATAGTCACTTTTTCTGTTCTTGATTCTTTCCCCTTTCAAAAGCTTTGTCTCAAAAAAGCGCATGGGAATATTGATTACAAAGGCGATCATGCCTCCCACCATAAATGGTCTCAGAATTTGAATAATAAAAAAAGCGGCGCTGCAAAGCAGGTCAAATTTCATCAATGCAAGAATCACCACCGCTGCAAATAAAATCAGCCCACGTATTTTTCTTATGTTCTTTTGATTTAAATTCATTGTCCTCTCCTTTGCTTCCTTCTACAGCGTCTTTAAAAGTTCCAACAGATAATTCCACACCCTCTGGGTAGATGAAATGCTAAGTTCCTCCTCCGTGGTATGAATATTCTTCATATTCGGTCCAATGGACACACAGTCAAGATCTGGCATCTTGCTCACAAACAGCCCGCATTCCACTCCTGCATGAATCGCCCTCACTGTAGGCTCTTCATAATACATTTTTCTATATATTTCCAGCATCTTATCACGCAGAAGCGAATCCTTCCGGTACATCCATCCCGGATATTCGCCTGTCACATCCGTTTTTGCCCCGGCTAATCCTGCCATGCTCTGAAGCTGCCCGATTAGCGCCTTTTTTGCACTGTCTATGGAACTGCGCACAGATACCCCTATGCTCACTTCACTTCCATCCATTCGCAAAAGTCCCGGATTCAAAGAAGTCTCCACCAGCCCCGGCATCGCGGCGCTCATGGAAAGCACACCGTGGGGAAGCACATTCAAAAAGCGGATGATTCTTTCGCTCTCCTGCTCCTCGATTGCATTCTCCTCTTTTATACTTTCGGAAATATCTATGGTATTCGCCTGAATATAGACCGCTCCGTCCTTTTGGTCCAGTTCCTGCTTCAGCTCCCGGTCAAGTTTTTCACACATATGTCTAAAAAGCGTCAGGCATTCCTGTTGGGAAAATTCGCCCCGCATGACCTTCTGCCTGCTGCTTCCATTTTCATACCCTGTAAGGAGAATCTGTGCCTTAGCCAAGACCGGAATGGCATTGTCTGCAACGCCTCCCCAAAGACTGCAGATACAGATATCCAGCTTCCCGGAAAGTTTTGCCAGCACCCGCCCTAAAAGGCAGATGGCATTGCCCCGCTCTTTATTGATTTCCTCTCCGGAATGTCCTCCCTTAAGCCCATTGATACTGACCTCACAAAGAATCCCCTGCCTTAGCTTCTTCTCATAGTCTAGATAGAAATTTACTCTGGCGCCTCCTGCACACCCGGAAAGAAAGATTCCCTCTTCCTCCGAATCCAGATTGATCATCCGCTTTGCCGTAAGCGGCGATACATCTAGGGCACGTGCGCCGTCCATTCCCACTTCTTCATCCACCGTGATGACAAGCTCTATCTTAGGATGCGCATAGGCGCCGTCAAGAAGCGCCAGCCCATAAGCAATCGCGATTCCGTCATCACCGCCCAAGCTGGTCCCTTCCGCCATCAATCTATCCTTGTCTACCACCAGCTTCAGACCATCCTTTTCCATATCGATTGGGCATTCCGGCTTCTTTACCGCCACCATATCCATATGCCCCTGAAGCATCACAGCAGGGTGATCCGAATATCCTTCTGAAGCCTCTTTGATGATGATCACATTGCCTGCTTCATCCCTGAAATGCACAAGATTTCTTTCCTTCGCAAATTGTACCAGATAATCACTTATCATTCCTGTATTTCCCGAACCATGGGGAATCCGGCATATCTCCTCAAAAAAGTAAAAAACATCCTTGGGTTCCAGATTATTAAGCGCTCTCATATTGCTCCTTTCCAATATATGATAGAAAAAAAAGACCTTATCCGTTTAAATAAGGTCTTTCGTTTGTATTTATGCGATTTTGCTCTTTGCAAGCTCTGCTAAAGTCTTAAATCCTTCTGCATCATTTACTGCAAGTTCTGCAAGCATTTTTCTGTTAATATCAACCTCTGCAAGTTTCAGCCCATGCATGAACTTGCTATAAGATAAACCGTTCATTCTTGCTGCCGCATTGATACGTGCGATCCAGAGCTGTCTGAACTGACGCTTCTTCTGCTTACGCCCTGCATAAGCGGAAGTCAAAGCTCTCATAACGGACTGCTTTGCGATTCTATACTGTTTGCTTCTGGCTCCTCTGTAGCCTTTTGCAAGTTTCAATACTCTATTGTGTTTTTTCTTGGCGTTCATTCCGCCTTTTATTCTTGCCATTTCTTATAATCCTCCTTACGACTTTTAAATGCACCTTACAACGATTTTATAAATAAGGTAAAATCTTCTTCATGTTCTTAACGTTGGTCTTGTCTGTAATTGCAGACTGCCTTAAATTTCTTTTTCTCTTGGTAGTCTTCTTGGTTAAGATATGGCTCTTGTAAGCTTTGCTTCTTTTTAATTTACCTGTTCCTGTAGCTTTAAAGCGCTTTGCAGCAGCTCTGCTTGTTTTCATTTTGGGCATAACTGATTCCTCCTGTATATTCATTTTTATTTCTGCCGACAGGGCATGTCCCTGTCATCTATTTTAACTGGCAGGCTAACGCTTTTCAGTTAAAAACATTGTCATACTTCTGCCTTCCACTTTGGGAGCCTTTTCCACCACACATATGTCGGAAAGCGCCTTGGCAAAATCGTCAAGAATATGTTTACTGTTTGCCATATGTGCCATTTCGCGTCCGCGGAATCTGAGCGTAATCTTCACTCTGTCCCCCTTAGAGATAAATTTCCTTGCCGCATTCATCTTGGTGTTGAGATCATTGGTATCAATATTAGGAGATAAGCGGATTTCTTTCACTTCAATAACTCTCTGCTTTTTCCTAGCTTCCTTCTCCTTACGGGTCTGTTCATACTTGAATTTTCCGTAATCCACAAGCTTACACACAGGCGGCTTTGCTGTGGGTGCAATCTTTACCAGATCTACGCCTGCCTCCTCTGCCATCTGCAATGCTTCTCTTGAAGACATGATTCCCAACTGTTCGCCGTTTTCTCCAACGACACGTACTTCCTTGTCTCTGATCTGTTCGTTAATGAATAATTCGCTAATGACTGTATCCTCCCTACATAATGACTCAGCATCGGATGCTGTCCGGCAGTCATCCTTATTTTGATAAAAAAAGTGGATAGCATAACTATCCACAAAACCTCACAACAGCCGGCATCCGCAAATTCAAACGGAACTGCCAGATTATGAACGCCTGCAAGCTACCTGCCGCAGGGTGAGAGTGGATACTCTGCTTTGATGTATATGCATTTACCACATGCTTAATTAGCTTACCATCTATCCTTTGAAATGTCAATATCTTTTTTATTTATTACTCTTTTGCAAGGCTGACCTTCTCTTCCCTGACTAACCGAATCTCTCCGTCGGAAATCTCAAAGTCTGCCATCAGTTCATCATCCCACATTTGGCTATAGGTAATCGTATAAGTGTCCTCCGCAAGAATCAGGTAGGCAAGCTGCTCAATCTCCTCTCCATCCGCCACTGCGTAAGAACTTCGTATCTTATAGCCTGGAATCCCTTCCATATCAATTTTTTCAAAGGAATCAATATTAAGCGCAACCTCCATACCCGCCTCTTGGTATGCCTTCTCCATCGTCTCCTGGTAAGCCTCTTTGGTGAGCATGCCGGATACCATTCCTTCTTCATTGCCCTCCGAAACCGTATAATAGATGTTGGAAGCATCAAGGGGATTTCTTTCATGCACATACATCCCTTGTATGTCTTCAGATTCATGATATCCTGCCGGAATCATCACCGCGCAGTAACGCACCTTTTCTCCTATGCTCTCCTCCTGCTCTTTCAGTTCAAATTCCTGCATTTCTATGTACTCCACGCTCTCCCCGTCTTCCGACTGGATTCCCGCAACTGTGACTGCCTCCCTTGCGCATCCTGTCAATAAAAACGCCGCAAGAACCATAAGCATCAATTTTCTCTTCATATCAAATATTTCCCTTTACAACCTGTTCTCACTGGTTTTCTGCCAGCTAATACCCATTTAACCACAAATCTTTTCACAATACAAGTATCTGTTTTTCGTAATCAAAACTATTACGAGAAAGACGCCGCATATTGGCATCTCTCTCGTAAGCACAATCAGTCTGATTTATTTCTCCAAAAATGTCGCACAGGATGTCTCGCGGCAGTTGCCCGCACCGCATCCTCTGATATCTACATGATCTGCAATACACTTATAGTTGCTGTTATACGTGCAGTTAATCGCCTCGCAGTCAATGCTTATGGTTTTGCAGGGATGCTCTAATGCACTGGTAAACCGGTCCTTTCCCGACTCTGCGAAGCTTTCACAGCATGTATCATCATCACAGCAGGCGTGCTTTCCGCCCACCATGATATCCCCTTTGCAGCAATACTCACTCTTATTATACGCACAGTTATCAACGGAACATTTCAAATCAGCCATATCATTACCTCCTTCATACTTTTTCATAGTCTGACATTCAATAGTATGACCGATTTTTTTTACTTCATTCAATCAAAAAAATCTTATATAAATTGAACCAATAGCGTTCCACCATGGCGCTTCCACATTCTTCCGCTTTTATTCCAGCATTTTCCCATTTTTCAATAATTTCATCCCTGGCGTTCCCACTTCCTAAAAACCACACTGACTTTCCATCCTTCAAAAGTTCTTTCAGTGCTGCAATTCCTTTTTCATCAGAAAAATCATCTTCTACCAGACCATGATTATGAGGATAAATCTCACAGACCAGCTCTTCCGGATTCCCATACCACAAATACGTCTGATTCGGCAAATAGTAGGACACGACAGCCTGCGTCTGATCAAAATTAAATATAAGTTTATCTTCCGCTCCAATCCCGCCAAAGACCTCCTCTGCCTGCTCCATCTGTACCCGTTTCCACATCTCTTCCCCATAAAAAGCACGGTAATTTCGAAAGCCAACCACTCCAAGCAGCACAAGCAATGGAAAGAAAAGAAATTTCTTTTCTTTTAATCCGGAAACCAGCAGCGCAAAAGCAAGCCAGAACACGCCCAGTGCCGGAAGCATATACCTATAAACGAAGATGGGACGTATCAGAAAAGATGCAAGAAAGCCGAAAAAAACGATTCCCAAAAGGACCCATACACAACCTGCCGTAAAAAGAGCTGTCTCCTGGACCTCTTTTTGTCTAATCCATTTAAGAACCATCCCTGCAAGCAGTCCTGCATAACACAGAAAAAACAGCACCGCCAACACTGCATTCAACACCTGACTGGAAAAAAGCGGCTGGAACAGGAATTTTGCACAGCCTCCCAGACTCCGCCACCCAAGAGGCTGAATCCAATAACTTTCCTTCACCTGCCCTACCTGTCCGGTCACCGCAAGCAAAAGCCAAGGCACATATGCCCCGCCGCAAAGAAGCCCGCTTGCAAAAAATGCTTTTCCCTCCTGCTTCATCCTATGCGCTCTGCACAAGCTGACCAGCAGATAAAGATAGACCATACACGCCGCCACACAGGCAAAATAATGGGTATAACATGCGGCAAGAGAATACAGGGTAAGCGCCGTCCAGTCAATCCATTTTTTCTTCTTTTCCCCATGCGCCAGTTCATATGCATGCAGCATGGCTGCCAGAATAAAGAACAGGGCATAACTATACATCCTGATCTCCACCGTATAATCCGCAAGCTGAGGCATGGTAAGCAGCAGGAAGCTGAAAATCCCTGCGCACAACATGCCGAACTGTTTCCTCACCTTCGTCAAGGCATAAATCAGACAAAGAAAAAAAGGAAGCACTGAGACCAGCTTTCCAATCACTACCGGCTGAATGCTTCCTGTAACAACACCAGAAACGGCAAGGAAAAACTTCACAATCAGGTAATAAAGCGGAGGATGGACATCCCTTGCCGTGATAGAGATCAGTTCGCCACAGGACTGTTCTGCCAGTCCCATGGTAAACAGCTCATCATACCAAATATCACTGCCAAAGCACAAATATATGGAGACGCCAAGCAGCGCTGCTGCGGCTGCCATACCTATGATTCCAACTATTTTCTCCCACTCTATTTTATGCTCCATCTATAACCTCTTTCTTTCGGTTGACACACTGCGCATCAGTGCCTTTGTCTGCCTCTTACTTCTTCTCTTCCTTACGGATTTCTTTCGTCCTGATCTCCTTGCATATCTGATCGATAAACTCTGACAGTGGTTTCACGCCTTCGTCCCCTGCAAAACGGCTTCTCACCGATACGCTGCCGTCTGCCTCTTCCTGCTGCCCCACCACCAGCATATAGGGCAGCTTCGCAAGCCTTGCCTCCCTGATCTTAAAGCCAATCTTTTCTGAGCGGTTATCCGACTCTGCAAGCACACCGTTCTTTTTAAGCTCTGCCTTCACCTTTTCTGCATACTCCTCATATTTCTCTGAAATAGGAAGAATCCTCACCTGTTCGGGGCACAACCATGTAGGGAATTTCCCTTCATATTTTTCAATGAGCCATGCCAATGTTCTTTCATAACATCCCATAGAAGTTCTATGGATAATATAAGGACGCACTTTGTCGCCGTTCTGATCAATGTAATACATATCAAACTGGGCTGCAAGCAAAGCATCCCACTGTATGGTAATCATAGTATCTTCCTTGCCATACACATTCTTGGTATTAATATCTATCTTCGGTCCGTAAAATGCCGCTTCTCCCACGTCTTCCACAAAGGGAATCTGAAGTTCCTGCATAATGCCGCGCATGTGTTCCTGCGTCTGTTCCCAGACTTCAGGCTCGCCGATATATTTTTCTCTGTTTTCGGGATCCCATTTGGAAAGATGATAAGTCACATCTTCCTCTACGCCCAGCGTCTTTAAGCAGTATTGTGCAAGCGCAATACACTTTTTAAATTCCTCCACCATCTGATCCGGTCTCACAATTAAATGTCCTTCCGTAATGGTAAACTGACGGACTCTGGTCAACCCATGCATTTCCCCTGAATCTTCATTTCTGAACAAAGTAGATGTTTCACCGTAGCGAAGCGGCAAATCCCTGTAAGAGTGCTGTGTTGCTTTGTATACGTAATACTGGAACGGACAAGTCATGGGACGCAGGGCAAATACTTCTTTATCCTTCTCCTCATCTCCCAGAACGAACATTCCTTCTTTATAATGATCCCAATGACCGGAAAGTTTATACAAATCGCTCTTTGCCATCAGCGGCGTCTTGGTCCTGATATAGCCCCACTCATTATCTTCCAAATCCTCGATCCAGCGCTGCATGGTCTGAATCATCTTGGCTCCTTTCGGCATCAAAAGCGGAAGTCCCTGACCAATCACATCCACGGTGGTGAACAATTCCATCTCACGCCCCAGTTTATTGTGATCCCGCAGTTTGATGTTTTCCAGATATTCCAGATATTCTGCCAGTTCTTCCTTCTTATTAAAGGCTGTGCCATAGATTCTCTGCAGCATGGCGTTGTCTGAATTGCCTCTCCAGTAAGCGCCTGAGGAAGAAGTGAGCTTAAACGCCTTGATTCCCTTGGTGCTCATCAGATGCGGTCCCGCGCAAAGATCCGTAAACGCGCCCTGGCTGTAAAAGGAGATTTCAGCATCCTCCGGCAGATCCCTGATCAATTCTACTTTATAAGGCTCGCCTTTTTCCTCCATAAATTGAATCGCTTCCGCTCTGGGCAGCGTATAGCGCTCCAGCTTATTTCCTTCCTTGATAATCTTTTTCATTTCCGCCTCTATCTTATCCAGATCTTCTCTGGAAAAAGGCGCATGTTCAAAATCGTAATAATAACCGGTATCGATGCTTGGTCCAATTGCCAGCTTTGCTTCAGGGAAAATACGCTTTACTGCCTCCGCCATCACATGAGAACAGGTATGTCTTACCACCCGCAGTCCTTCTGGATCATTAGCTGTCAAAATATTCAGGGCACAGTCCTTATCAATGACGGTTCTAAGGTCCACCACTTCCCCGTCAACCTCTCCGGCACATGCTGCCCTGGCAAGACCTTCGCTTAAATCTGCTGCAATTTCATAAACACTTTTGGCACTGTCATATTCTTTTACAGAGCCGTCTTTTAATGTGATCTTCATTTTTCTTCTCTCCTTCTCCTTCTAATTTTAAACTTACGAATAGTTTCTTTATGCGCGCAATGCATCTTACTTGGAGACTTTATTTCATGGGAAGTGCGTCCTATAAAACGAACACCGCCGCGCTTCGCGAGCCGGCTTATCGTAACAAAAGAAGTCCCATGCATTACTCTCATAATGCATGGGACGTAAAATACGCGGTTCCACCCAGCTTGCTTACCACACTGACACGTGCAGATAAAGCCTCTCGTTTACCCGTAACGCAGGTTATGCGGACCGGATTGGGGTCACTCAAAGTTAGTTTTCAGATGCTTCCTGCAAGGATATTTTCAGCACAGCATATCAAAATATTTCATCTGATCTGCCGACATCCCTCTCTGCTGCATTTCACAACTTACTCTTCTCGTCATCGTGTTATCTATATCTGACTTACTACGCCATTATTTTATGACATTTTTTCCATTCTGTAAAGAGTTAAATTCTATTATGCTCCTGTTATATCGATTGCATGCATATAGGCATCGGAACCTCTTGCACATACGACCGTCAGCTTCTTGCCGCTGACGAATACTTTACAGCCGGTGACGCTCCTTACCATATCCAGCTTTAATTCCATCTCCCCCTGTGCCGTGCTCAGATACAGGACATTTTCATTTGATTTGCTTCCAACTGTCCCGGTCACTGTGGGCATGGATTTCATATCCACGGTCGCGCTGGAAGGACCATTTTTAGAAGCTGAAATATAAGCTGCATGCATATACGCATCCGTTCCACGATAGACAGAAACCGTCAGCTTGTTGCCCGGTGTCAATACCATACCGCTTCTGCTGTCCGTGTTATTGTCAATCACGATCTGCATTTCGCCGTCCTTGGTGGACAAATACAACAGATTTTCTTTGGTGTTTTCGGTCACTGTTCCCGATACCGATGTGGTTGCATCATTTACATAAGATGCCGGCGCCGGAGTAATCGTGGATGCAGTCTTTCCTGCTGCGACCTGTGATGAATCTGAAATGCTGACCGCGTGCATATAAGCGTCTGCACCTCTTGCACAGCAGATGCTGTAACTCTTTCCCACTACAAGCACCGAACATCCGCTCATATTGGTCGTCACATCCATTTTAATCTGCATCTCCCCCTGCGTTGTATTCACATAGAGAAGATCGTCCTTCGACTTATCGCTTATAGTTCCTGATATCGTACTTGTGTTTGATGAATCAACGGTGACACCTGCCGTCTGTGTCCCACTGGTAATCTTGACTGCATGCAGATATTCATCTGAGCCCCGGGCTACGGAAACACTGATATTCTGCCCCGGTAGTAATATTTTGCAGGCACTGGTATCGGTCCCGCTGTCTAACTTGATTTCCATATTTCCTTCTTTAGTAGAAAGCTTTAATAATTCAGAAGTCGTTCCTGAGGAAACCGTTCCCTGTACGGTCGCAATCACCTCCGCCGCCTGTACGGTTAATTCATTTATCGGGATCATGAACATCCCCAGCACAAGGCAGACTGCCATGCACACACTTGCAATTCTCTCCCTTTTCATATGTATACCATGCCTTTCCTTCGTTTACCGATACATTATGTAAACTCATAATACACTAATCACTTGGGAAAATCAAGATATCTTCCATAGAAATCACTCATCAAATTCACAAATAAAGCCGATTTTTCCGGCATAAGATGGGTTTGCATCCAAAACATCGTCCGGCATATCGCAAAGATAATGCCTGCCGTCAGGTTCTTTTGCCTTTTCCTTTGCATAAATGTCAGAACGATTTTGATAATAAACCTCTTCCTCCACCGCTTCGCCATTCTATATAATCAAGCCCAGACCTATAGATTACCGCCTCATCCAAGATACCGTCATGATATGTCAAAACCAGCATCCCGCCGGCGGAAAAACCTGTATTGACGGCCAGTTCAGGAATTGCATCATCATCCACATAAAGGAACATGATAAAATTTCTCAAAATTCTGCCGCCTCCACATTTTTCCGTTCAAACCTAACATTCATTCTGCTTCTATATGATCAAGCAGCATCTCTTCAATAATGTCTGCAGCCGCTGCAATTAGTTTAAGGCAGGGTCTTTCTTCATAATACTGCTGCGTCCTGGCAGAAGGCTTAGCGCTCTTCTCCATCCCCTCAATTCCAAGCAGTTCCCGACAAATGATCGTATCAAACTGCTTCTTAAATCTGTCTGCCATCTGCCTGGTAAGAAGATAGATTTTTTCCTTGCCCTCTTCGTTTGCAGGATCTGTATTTCCCTCTTTTAAACCAGCAAGCAGTGCCATCGCTGACACTGCTCCGCAAACCTCACGCATTCTTCCTATTCCGCCGCCCATAGGACTGGACAGCTTAAGTGCCGTCTGCCTGTCCATTCCAAACAGATCCGCATAGGTGGAAAAGACGGACTGCGCGCAGGTATATCCTTCCTCAAATGTTGCAACTGCCTGCTTTACCCGGCTCTCCATCAGCCCTTCTTTCCGCAGCACTTTTTGTATTTTTTGCCGCTTCCGCAGGGACATGGATCGTTGGGGTAGATTTTTTCCGGCTTCACGATGGTGGTAGAAGACTTCTGCTCTCTGTAAAGCTCTTTCCGCTTGTCCGCATCAAAAATCGCTTCCCACTCTGGCAGTTCATACAGCCAGTCAGCTCCAGCCGCCACCATGTTCTTATACAAAAGTTCCTTGTCGAAAAACAGGCTTACCTGTGTGTCCTCCTCCATCTCTTCAATTGGATTTTCTTCTTTCAGGCTTTCGTTGATTCCATCCAGGAAACCTGTCATTGTCATGATATCGACATTATATTTTTCTGCAAGCTCTTTTACCGTTCCCTTGACTTCCTCGTCGGGATTTTTTAAAAGCTCTGCGTATATATCCTTTTCCTTCTGGAAATAAGCGCTCCAGAGTCTTTGCAGGTCTCCCTTATTTGCTGTTTCTGAGTAAGCCATGTCACGCCATGTTTTTAACAATGCCATACGTCGTTCCTCCTTATCCGCTTCCGCAGATATTTTTAATATAATCGTTCATAATATAAGGATGCCGGATTATTCCGCCTGCATCCTTTGTTATTATAGCCTATATGACAAGAATTGTAAATTTTTTTTGATAGAAATGAATAAAGCCGGATTTGCGGGGTAATAATATTACTAGTCAATGGATCCCCCTCCTTTGATGACGTGGAATTACCACCGCGGGCAACCGCGATGGGATGCCACATATACGACAGATAAATTAAATACTTATCCTCCCCTAAGGAAGCTCCTAGGAGTGCGGAAGCCGCATTTTTAGGGGCTTCCGCTATGTTTAAGGGCTTTAAAATAGGGATTTTGGGGTGTTGCCAAGTGTTGCCACGCCCTTGCTTCGCAAAGGGCGCGCAAAACGTCAGTGTTTATCAGGGTTTCAGAGTTTTCCTTTACTCCGTATGATACTTGCTTCATTGCTGTAAACACTGATAGTTACTATGTTTTTTACGCATAATGTAAATGAAACGCTTTATGCGAACGCAAGTTCTTTTTGCACACCGCCAAAGTCGAAATCATATATCTTAAAGATTTCATTCTGGATTGCCAGATTGTCTTCGTAATCGTTTTTGCACTTATAGTAGGTGTTTAAGGTTGTACTTTTATTCTTATGCCCTACGTTTCTTGAAACCAGCGCCAGCTTCATGCCTTTATCCAGACAGTTAGTCACATAGCTTCTTCTACAGGTATGGGATGGCTTATATTCTACTCCAACATTATTGCAAAAAGCTTTGAAAGTACTGGTAATATTGCTTTCCTTTACCATCCTTCCACTGTTTGCCGGAATGACATATTCGCTTTCAATCCCTGCCTGCTTAGTCCTGCGTTTCTGTTCCATCAGCCATTTATATGTAAAGTCGTTGATCACTATGGTTCTGCGGGAAGTTTTGTTCTTCGGAGTGCTTTCCTCATAGATTTTGGAATTGGTATCGTAGTCCGTATACTCTGTCTGCGTTCTCTCTATCCTGATGGTTCTGCGTTCAAAATCGACCTTGCTCCATTTTAAAGCTAACAGCTCGCCAAGCCTTAAGCCAGTGCCACAAAGAATAAAAAGAGCCGGAGAATTGCGGTATTTCCTGCATTTGTTCCAACAATTCATGGAACCGGACTGCAAAGTATTAATCTCATCATCTTCCCATACGCCAAGTTCCTTATCTTCATGCTCTTTACATCTGTCCTCGTTGATTTTTACCTTCCGCATAAAGTTCCAACTCATAATTTCTCTGTCACAGGCATAATCAAATGCCTGACTGACAATGCATTTTATCTGACATACATAAGAATAAACGATTGTTCCATTTGTCAAGGTACGGATAAAATCATCACAGTGATACTTCTTAATCTTCCGGGCAGGGATTTTTCCAAAGCTGCTATCTTTCACATAATTTACATATGCCCTGTAATATCTGCTATGTGTCTGCTTCTTGAGATCCCCTTTGGCAAATTCCAGAAACATTTCTACCACCTGTGCCACCGTATCATTTTTATGCTTCTCTAAATCCACCTGACCTGTTATTGTCCTTCTTGCTTCCTTACGAAATTTCTTCTTTACTTCGTCCTCTGAAACTCCTGTAATCTGGTGGCATTTTCCCTAGACTGCTTTACCCGTTCTTCTTCGCTTCCAGCACTGACGCGCCAATAAGAGCAGCGCCGCACAGCCCAAGGGCAGCAAGAAAAGCAAAGGGTGGCGCATAGCCGGTCTAGATGACCGGTTGATGGTTTCTATATGTTTGATGGGATCTCTTTTGTAGATTGATACAGCTTTTATTCCTCTAATAAACCTCTGCTTTTGTATGAATCATTTCAGGCTGGCTTCATAGTACATGGAAATATCCGGGTAAAAATATTTCCATGAAAAAACACACCTAAAAGCTATATTTAAGTGTGTTTTAATCCTCTTATACTTTCATGAGTTTCCGCTTTTTCATAACTTCCAGAAGGTCTGCGGCCCCGTCCCTCGTGTCTGCCACAATCTCTGCCGGTGTCATATGCTCGTACCTTGCCGCATTGTATGTCCGTATCTTCCTTATGTCCTCCAGGTCAAAGCGTTCACTGATCTCCGGTTCCTTTATCATCACTGCCATAGTCCTCGTCCTCCTCTCCCAATAATGCAGATGGCGGGTATATCATTAAATCCTTATATCCCTCATATGTGGTGATAGCCTTTATCCCACGGATGGTCTTTACGTTCACGATGTGCTTAAAATTCCATGAGATAATGAAATCGCATCCTGCAAGGATTGCCGCCGCTATATGCCGGCAGTCATCATAGCTTTTCCTCTTTAAAAATCCAAAGTCGATGAATTTCTCAGCCAGCTCCACTGTTCCTTCGTCTATCTCAATTATATTATACTCTATCCGGTCTAAATAATCCAACAGAGTTTTTCGTTTCTCCCCACTGCATTTGTTAATCTCATAGACCACAACATCAGAAATGTATATCTCATACAGGTCTTTTTTTAAAAGCTCCCATACCTCCTGCGTCTCCTTCATCTGCTCCGGTGCATCCTTCTGGTCAAGGTAGCTGATCACGGATGTATCCAGATATATTTTTATCTTATTCATAAGTTCTCCCTCCTTCCCTTATCCTGATAATGCCTATACCATTATTAAAACAAAAATTTTCTATTGTTTCATCCTGTAGCCCCTGTCAAACATCTGGCGTATCTCTTCCCTTGTGATCTCGCCACTCTTCTCCTTTTCCAGCAGTTCCTTCATCTCTGGCGTTGGCTCGATCCCTTCTACTTTTATCGAATCGGCATCATAAACCGGCCTGCTGCTTTCTTTGCCCGCCATACATCTTCCCCCTTTCGTATGCCCTGTTGTAAGCATAGCATAGTTCCCCTCATATTTCTATGATAAAATGTTGAATTATCATTTCTTTTTTATTATGCTTTCCAACCGGTTTTTTATCCGCTCTTTCCGTGCCTGTTTCTGTTTCTCTTTTACTTTCCTTACTGCCGCCCTATAAGCTGCTTTGCCATAAGCCCCATTGCCACGCTCTCCTGATATTTCTCTATGTCTTTGTTTATCTCAATAATCAATCTGTCTCCTTCCTACCGGGTGTGGCTGGATTCTGTATCCTTCTACCGCTTCCCGGTCTTATCCTATTTCGGTTTTTACAATCCCAATGCCCTGCCCGTCAGTGACTGTGCACCCTTACATGCCCCTACCGTTAATGCTATGGTAAAGGTAATCTCACAAAGGTAGGTGAGTACCTGCGCCCAATCCGCATCTCCGCTATCTGCCCTGCGTCCAGCTCCCCGGCTAGTTTCTCCATCAGACCCGGTTTCTTCCGGGTAAACGGAAGATGGAAGGTACTGAAAATATTTTGTTTTTCCGTACTTCCTTTTATCGTCCTTATTTCTGACTGGGTGGCATTTTCTACGGTCTGACAGGTTCCTATTCCCTGATTATTATTTGGTTCCCGATTCTGCCAAGTCAGATATTTTATTTTATACTTTTGCACTTATATATTTTTTCTCCAATCTGTCACAAACTGTGTTAAAATCTTTCGTCTTTCCTTCTCTCGTCTGTCTTACCCCATTCATCACACACTGCCTTACTCCTATCTGGTGTTGTTCCAAGGTTTCCGCATAATTTTTCTTAACTGTAGCTTCCATGCGATTTGCTCCTTTCAAATATAAAGAAACTCCGATTATTTCTTTTTGCGGTATTTGGGCTCAATACCTACTACATACGCTACCATAGCCACAATACTAATAAGCAGCGCGCCCAATATAGGTATAATGATCAAACCCGAATTCTGCCCATCTAATAAAGGCAATCCAATTATGATAAACAATACACCATACACGCACCACAATATGCCCAAAGCACGATTATACCCTTTCACATCTTCTATGGGTGCTGCTTCAGCATTTGCCCAAAAGCCAAAAGGTTTTGCTTTCTTGGAATTAAAATCATAAATGCCCATTACAATAAATAATACGCCCATTATTGTCCAAATAATAAATGCTGCTAATCTTCCTTCCATATATGTATCCTTTCTTTGTTGGTCTGCCGACAGGAATTTATTCAAAAGTACGGGCAATCATCTATACTAATCTCATATACAAAAGTGGATACGGATTACCTTGCTCATCACACTCTGTTCTTTTATAAACTTCAAACCCCATGTGTTCATAGAAACCTTTTGCAAGAGGATTTTGTTCATTCACTGCCAAATCATTAACCGAATATTTATCTATCCCATATTTAAGCAATTCTTTGCCTAATCCTTTCCCCCTTTCTTCGTGAGAAAGAAAGAGCATTTCAAGATGCTGCTCTACAATCCCCATAAAACCGACAGGAATTTGGTTCTTGTCTTCTACAATGATTAAATAAGGTATTTCTTTTAACGCTTGCGGCACATACTTCTTAATGTTTTCTATTTCGTTCTCTGATAGAAAAAGATGTGTTGCTTTTACAGAACTTTCCCACACTTTTAATAATTGCTCTATCAGCGATGTGGTTCTTTCTTTCACTTCAAAGATTTTCAAATTTTGTCCTCCTACTTCTTATTCTTTTCCCTGACCATCACTTCCCCAGTGCATTCCATTACCGGATTCTCCCGAATGATCTCACCCACACTGTCTGCCATAATCATTCCTGATTTTGGATTTTTTACTGAAATAATGTGCCCGCGTACATCAGCCTCCACATCAGAATATTCAAATGCCAGATCAGTATCTTCCATCCTACAGTTTATTAATTTCAGATTCTTGCAATAGCATAAAGGCTGCGTGCCGATAATCCTGCAATTAATCAAGGTCAGACCATCTGAAAACCATCCCAAGTATTCCCCCTTCACGATGCTATCCCTGACCGTCACATTTTTGCTATGCCAAAAAGCATCTTTTGTATCCAGTTCACTGTCTGTAATCTCCAGATTCTCCATATATTGAAAAGAATATTTGCCCTTCATTTTAACGCTGGTCAATTTCACATCCCGGCTGTCAAAAAAAGGATATTCGGAGACAATATCTGTATCTATCAGTGTAATGCCCTGCGACTTCCAGCCGAACTCCTGCGATTCCACATCACAACGTTCCATCCGGATACGGGAACATTCACGCACAGCTTTAATTCCTTCTAATTTACTGTCCGTAATGACGCCATCCTCTGCATACCAGATGGCGGCGCGCGTTTTCTCATCCATTGTGGAATCTGCCATGGTAAACCCCTTCACATGCCAAAGTGGATAGCGCAGTGAAAAGCTGCAATTGTGCAGACAAACATCCCTTGCCTCTTTTAGCGCCGACTCTCCGTCCGCGGGTCCTGCGAATACACACTGATTCACATCTGCCTGTTTCAGATTATACAATGCGCGCTCCTCGTCGAATTGCTTTCCTGTAATCAATTTTCTCATAACTTCTGTCCTCCATTTTTATGTTCAACACTTTTGATAATTTCCAAGGAAGAAAAACCGTTTCTACAGCCGCCCGGCATCATAGACATAAAAAAAACCATAAGATAAACACAAAACCTTTTCATCCGGAACGCCTTCCTTCTTATTGTTTGGTTAAGTTTAGTTTATCTCATGATTTTTTAAATAGCAAATACCTATGATGAATACATTCACATAGGCAATAGGAATACTTTCATTTAACATCCTCCTCCATTTCCTGTACAGCCATGCTTATCCTCTCCGCAAGGATGGTCTTCACCATGATGATGACCGTGATGATCACAATGAACATTTGGATCAAAAGTCAGGCTGTCAGCCATAAAAGCCTCTACCGCCTTATCCGCATCACCGGAAACGCCTCCATACAGCTTGATTCCTGCCTCTGCCAATGCCGTCTGAGCGCCGCCTCCAATTCCTCCGCAGATCAGCACATCTGCTTTCATTGCACTTAACATACCTGCTAATGCTCCATGACCGCTGCCGTTGGTATCCACAACTTCCGTGGATGTAATCTCACCATTCTCAATGTCATAAAACTTGAACTGTGCCGTATGTCCGAAATGCTGAAAAATTTCTCCATTCTCATAAGTAACTGCAACTCTCATAATCGCTTCTCCTTTCGATTTAACATAGATTTGACTAATGTTCGCTTAAATCCATAATGACCTGCCACTGTCCTTACATGTCCTATATTACAAATAATCCTTAATCCTCAGTACTGTCTGTTCCCCCTGCCTTTCACTCACAAGTTCAAAGAAATTTTCTTTCGTAGCAAACAGATTCTTCGGATTTCTGCCAATTATCAAATACTGATTCTTATCATCAAGTGCAATGTACTTTCTTGTGTCATCATCCAAAAGTATGTCCGCATTATCAATCACTATCAACTTTTTTTCTGAATTTCTAATAATATCACCAATATTCTTCTGATAATCTAAATAATTTAAACAGACAATATCGGGATTCAGTGCCATACACTCCTTTATAAATGAAAAAGATACCGTTTTTCCTGTTCCGGAATCTCCCGTCAATATTGTGATATTATTCGTAAATTCAAAATCTAAAATAAACGAGGTATGTTCTGTGGAAAAATGCTCAATTACGATTGGCTTACTCTTCATGACACCACCACTCCTTTAATTCTTCATAATCACATATTTCTTTCTTTCCCGAAGAAGTTTGCACACTCACTGCTGCCATTTCAAAAGGAATCAGCGCATAGTCACTATAAACATTACCTTCCTCGAGTTTATATAGCAACTCCAATGCATTGTTTCCACATTCCTTCAGGCAAAACACTTTGTCTGGATTATATAGTACATTTAGTACCGTTTTGCAGCCGGCTGATAACTTATCAACGTCCAAAACAATATCGTTAAATTTAGAGCATATTTTGTACTTGCTGATCAACTTCGCCTCATCAATTATTCCAATAACCTTTGGGGCTCTGTCGTCAAGCCTGCGTGCGGTATTTTGATTAAAATAAATATCGTTTAATTCTACATATTCAATATCCTGCGGAATATCATTTTTATTCTTAAAAATTGTTATCACAATACCACCTCCAAGCCAATATTTTGAAATTTCACTAAAAGACTTGTTCTCTTGCAAATATGCTGCATCTTTTCTTTAAGCTGTAGTCTACTTGCATCAAGACCGCAAATATCATCCGGCATACGTTGTCCCCATTCACAGCAAGATTTTATCCAGCATTCACCAATATTACTTTTTGATACTTCAAAACCGGTATTTCTTGTTAAATCAAACAAAATCTTTGCAGATAACTGCTCTACATTGTATCTATTGACATTTTCATTGTATTCTAAAATTTCACGAATATTTTTATAATTCACTTCTCCATTTTGAATTGTTTTTACAAGTTTTTCTCTTGCAATAATTACGTTTTTACGTTTTGTTAGAAATTCATCATCTGTTGCATAAATCCATTCTATCAAATCCTTGAACTCAAGTAAAATGTATTCAAAGCATATCATATCCAGCAGAAGAATATTGCTTCTATTTCTTGCATATTTTCTCAATAGTTTCTGCTCCATAACCACCTGCGGATTATCGAAAGAGTTATCAAATACTATGACATATCTATTCTCATTATCCTCTAACGCCTTAACTGCTTTCACCAGTTCACTATTATTTTTCTTGCTTTCTACTACTATTTCTGGACACAGCTGTCCCATAAATGTCTGCCAAAATATATAACTGGATTTCTCCTTTCTGTCTTCAATCCATAGATATGTTTTCATCAACGCACTTCCTTCCATGCCAGTTCTACTAAGTATATTATCAAATGATTTTCACAATAATATTAGTTAGAAAAATTCCTCTTGAAACAAATCATTATCATCCAGCTCAAAATCCGTATTAACTACAAGATTATCAATATACTCCTCAAATGAATCTGTTACAAATGTCTCCCATAAACCATATACTTTCATTTTTTCTGCAATCTTGCTTACAAGAACTCTTGTTGAAAAAGTATCATTAAAGAGCGAAGTTAAATTTTGTATTATCATATATGATACTGGCATTTCCATGGCATATGTTATGAGCTTTTACTATTCATTTGAACTGTCTATTCTTGCGATTAGCTTTCAACGCCTTTCTAATATTAACATAGGCGGCTTTTTACTGGTCTCCTCTCCGCTTCCGTTTACCTTATTCTCCCCAGCATAATTGGGAAATTGGCAATTTCATTTAATTATAGCACTTAAAGAACCACTAATCTATAAAATCTTCATTCATTTAGAGATTTTAGAGATTCTTTCATTGTATCACAGGTCAGAACTACCGGCTTAGCCGGCAGCCTGCTCTGCCCCTTCTAGGGGCTCTTTCAGTGCTTACCTCTTCCGGCGCAGCCCCATAAGGGATTTCTTGTTTTTCTTTACCGGCTCACCCGTAAACGGGTCGATATACTCTACCAAGGACATCTGGTCGTATTCTAAATCTTCTTTCAACTGGTTCTGGATATATGTTTTGATTGCAGCTGTGTTCTTCCCCACTGTATCTGCATAATATCCTCTGCACCAGAAACGCCTGTTCCCATACTTATATTTCAAGTTCGCATGCTTCTCAAATATCATTAGGGAACTTTTGCCCTTCAAATACCCTACTATTTCTGACACTGAGTATTTTGGTGGTATCCTTACCAGCATATGGATGTGATCCGGGCAGTATTCTGCTTCTATAATTTCTATTCCTTTTTTCTGGGACAATGAGCCCAGTATCTGCCCTACACCTGCCTTGATGTCTTTGTATATTACCTGTCTGTGACACACCAAATCCCGGCTTCTTGTGCCGTAACACAAAAAACCGGGATCTGTCTAATCGTACCTTTATAAAGTTATTACCGCTTATTTCCGCTTACTTTTCCTCCACCAATTCTAATAGCTTTCCTGCGACATCCGCCATATTGGAAGATACCTGTTTCGTGTCTCTGGAAATCTGTACGTTCTTTTCCACCACATCAGATATCCTTCCCATTCTGTCTACCGCATCTGCCACAATATCTACGTTTCCTTTCACCATATCCGTGATCTCTTTCACATCCTTACTTGCCTTTTCCATGTTTTCCACAACAACGCCGAATGCTCTCACGGTCTGGTCAGTGATATCCTTTCCGTTCTCAACTGCATTGATCGAATTGGTAATCAGTTCGTTCGTCTCCTTTGCCGCCTGGGCGCTTCTGGCTGCCAATTCGCCCACCTGCGTTGCCACGACGGCAAATCCCTTGCCCACTTCTCCAGCTCTTGCCGCCTCGATGGATGCATTCAGCGACAACAGATTGGTCTGCTCCGCAATAGAATTGATTTCGCTGATGATTGTTCCGATTGCCATAGACATATCCGTAATTTTCTGCATAGACTCCTTAAGCAAATCCATCTGGGATTGGGTATCCATGATTTTGGCTACCATATTTTCGGTTTCCACCATCACATTTCCTGACACATCCGCACTGTTACTTAATTCTTTTGTAAGCCGGTTCATGATCTGCTTCAAATCCTGCACCGCTTCTTCCTGCTCTCCCGTTCCATGGTAAATGTTGTCAGCATTCGCCTGGGTTTCTCCCGATACCTGCTCTAAATCTGTACAGACTTTTCTTATATTTTGAATCAGCGTGCGGTTTACGTCCATATCCCTTTTCTGGCGCTCCAACAGTTCGTCATTCTCTGTCATGCTTTTGTTGATGCTTCCCACCATTTTGTTGATGCTGTCCGATAACTGGGAAAATTCAGGATTTTCCTGCTCATCTACAGAAATGGCAAAATTCCCGTTTGAAATATCTTTCATCGCATCGGAAATACGGTTGATTCCCTGCACAATCTTCCTGTCAACCAATCGATTTATCATAAATAGCAGTACGCCAAAAATAATGATCATGCTGACGGTAAACACGAAAGTCTGATTGCGGCGCTCTCCGTAATATTCCCCCGCCGGCATAAATGTGCCGATAATCTGTCCTTCATATTCTTCTGCCTGATAATACCCCTTCTCGCCATTGATTACAGCTTTTCCGCTTCCGACATAGTTTTGCGGAAATCCTGCTTCCACGGCAGACGTTCCTACCAGCGAGGCATCTTTATGTGCCAGTATTGTTCCATCGCCTGCATCTATGGCATAAACATATCCTGTCTCTCCAAAATCAACATCTCCCAAAACTTTATCAATTTCCGTACTGGCAAGCATATTTTCCAGAACTTCCGGCTGTACGCCAACCTGTACAAGTCCCTTGGCATCGGTTCTGGCAACTCCGATATACTGCACCACCACGCCTTCCGCCACATTTACCTGAGGCTCCTGTACGATTTCAATGGAAGGATCGTCAACGATTACCATGAACGCATTCGACTGTTCTCCGCTTGTCATATCAAATCCCACATAGGCATCTATGGTGCTGCTGGTGATAATTCCTTTTTCATCAATAATATGTAACTCATTTACCATCAGCCTGTCCTTGATCTCATTTAATTTACCTGTATCGCGTGCAATCGCCGGATCCTCCGCAAGCAGATCCGCAAACGCTCTCGTCTTGGCAAGATTATCCTCGCCAAGATTATCTGTCAGCCTCTTTACATTCTCCTCATTGCCCGCCAGTATTTCTTTTACAGCCACCAGTTTATCCTGACTGGATAGCGAATTGCTTCTTTGGATAATGACAGTCTGCAGTAAAAATATCGTCGCAATCGTTACAAAAAATGCCCCAAGCATATAAATGAATAACCGTTTTGTAAAAAACTTTTTCATCGTAAGTCTCCTTCTCCTATTCGCTATGATGCTTTTTCATTTTTTTGTACCATCACATCCAGTACGAAATATCCATTTTCTGTATAACAGAACATTTCTCCACCGCACCGCTTTGCTGCCTCCTGCACCGTCACAAGCCCAAAGCCATGATCATACCCATCCTTATCGGTGGCGGGCAGTATTCCTTTCTCTACATATAGCTCATCCCGGCAGCGGTTTCTAATTCTTATGACAAGATAATCCCGACTGTACTTCATCTGCAAGGAAATATCCCGCTCTTTTCTGTCAAGCGCTTTCAAAGCATCGCAGGCATTTTCCAATCCATTGGAGAGTATCTGGCAAAGTTCCATATAAGGCAGTTCCTCTTCTCCAATCTGTATATCCATCCTATACCCTGCCTCCAACTCCTGGAACTTCTGGGAAAAATGGACAAATACCGCATTGAGATACGGGTTCGCGCAAAATTCTCTCTGCAGGACATCCATCTCCATTTCCACGCCCTTCAGATACTCCTGCGCTTCTTTCATCTTTCCTGCCGCAAGCAGCCCTGAAAGGGTGAGTGTATGTCCCTTCATATCATGTTTCATCTTCCGAATACGCTGTTGATTCTCAAGCTGTGCTTCCAGCCTGTTCTTTTGCTCCTGCAAAATACGCTCGCTCTGCTGTTTGCGGTAGAGCAGCAGCTGCCTGTACAGGGCTGTAAAAATGACAGCATATGTCATAGGCATCAGAATAAGAATCAGAATAAAAGCAGGAAGTTCCTGTGCCCTTGCAGTAATGATCACCGGAAAATTTGCAAATATAGCAAGAAGAAGATAATATAGGGCAGTCATCCCTGCAAAGACGCCCCAGCCGCTCGCCACAGATTCCTGAAGTTCCAGATATGGTTTTCTCAAGCGGCGGACGGCAATCCATTCTACAAGAGGAAATAACACCAGCCTCCCGAAGAACATCAGCAGATACATCTGACCACCAAAATAAAAATCAAGCACATTGGTCACTGCAATAATCCAATATGCCACCGTATCCGCCATACAGAAGGTAAAGAGAAATCTCCCCTTTTTGTCCTTTGAAATAAACCAGAAAAACAACAAACTCGGCAGAGTACAGGTCAGTATAAAAACCTTTCCCATAAACTCTACTCCATAAAGCGCCACTCCGGCTATGTTCAAAAGAATAAGCGGTCCCATAAAGATTCCTGTGAGAAGAAACGTCTTTTTTCTGGCATAACGGGATCGATACAGCAGCATAAACAGAATCAATATATGAAACAGGGACCACAGTACGGATAAATCCCTAAGTAATGTCATCTCATCAATCCACCTCCTCAAACAAGATCTCCTGATATCGCTTTTTCACATCGGCATAATAACGCCTTGACACAGGAATATAGTGCCCCGCAGCAATCAACTCCGCGCCTTTCAAATTATCTACATGGTACATGTTGACGAGAAAACTTTGGTGGCAGCGCATAAATACGCTGCCGCACACCTGCATTGCCAACTCATTCAGCCTCCCCTGGCATTCTTTCACCGTCCCATCCGTGCAATAAATATTAAGTGTATGCTCCCTGCTGCTGATATACAAAATCTTACTGTAAGGAATGCTTCCCGCCTGACCGCGGGATTGAAAAGAAAGCTTCTGCTCCCTGTTCCTTAACAAGTTCTTTGATACCTTATCGAGAAGCCGCCTAAGCGTCTCCTCTTTCACGGGCTTTAACAGATATTGGACTGCATAAAGGTCATAAGCCTCCCGATAAAAATCATCGCTGGTGGAAACAAAGCAGATGACCGCCTCTTCCTGCTCCTTGCGCAGCTCCTTTGCCAATTCAATTCCGTCTATAGATTTTCCCAGATAAATATCCAACAAATACAGATCATACCGCATGTTCTTATTTGCTATATCAATAAGGAACTCCTCTGCACCGGAATACACCTTGACTTCATGCCCTCCCAAAAATTTCTTTAGGGACAATGCATCCTCCTGGCAGTCATCACAGACTGCTATTCTCATAAACATCATTCCTTTTGTGAAATTTCATATAATCCAATTCATTATATCATATTGATCCTGCTTTTTCTTTGCTAATTTTGGTTCTAAATACGTCAATTTTGCAAGCCAAAAAAATCTTTCTATAATCTACGCACAGGTCGTCTTCTCTTTTTCCGTTCCGGCGGTTTTCTTCTTGCCCTGCGCCGCTTTTTCTTTCTTTTTCTCTTTCCGCTTGCAGGCACTTGATCCCTATTTCCGATAAAGAAGAGGATACCTCCTCCTATCAAAAGACCTGCCGCTAAGACTGCCCCGGCAATGATCAGCAGTTTTTTCGTCTTATTCCCTTGTGTATCCACTGCGCCGCCTTTTTCCTGATCCAGCACGATTTCTTCAACATTATCATCTTTTGCAGACGCTTCTCCTGCCGCCTCTCCCAAAAGGTCTTCTGGCTGGCTTCCTGTGAGAAACTCATTTTCTTCCTTGGATACAAGAATACTGGACGGACCATCCCAAGGCGCCACCACAGACACGTTCCCGCTTGTTTTTATCTGTCCGGCAGCCCCGCCGGATCCTGTCTTAATTGCAGCAGGCGCTTTCACCGTCAGGTCTGCCAGTTTCGTGTCAACATTACCCTTAACGATTTCGTTAGGAATTACCTGGGCGTCTGCAGGGTTGTTCACGAACTGGGTCGTCTCATCATACAACCCCTCATTGCGGTTATCATCATGGGAGCCTCCCTGCTGGCTGCCGCCCGGTTTGACGCCGGGATTTCCCGGACTGCCGCCTTCATTATCTCCCGGTTCTGTCCCCGGATGATTTCCCGGCGTATCTGTACCGGGAGTAGGCGTAGGCACTCCACTGCCCACCTGTATATTTACAGGTGTTACTTCTTTTTCCACCACCGGCGTCTTATCCCCATAGGAACCGTTTGCCGTCTGAAAAGAGTTGGGACAATAACTGATATCTGCCGAAACCGTTCTGTCTGCATCCACAGGCGTGACTTTGACTTTTCCTAAATTCAATTGTTCTTCTTGAAACAACCGGTCCGCCGAGGCTGCATAGATATCCAGCCTTCCTGTTTCCTCATTATACACAAAACCATGCTCTTTGCCGCTCAATTCGGGAGAAAACTCAAAATCCACATTCACTTTCTCCTGCCCCTGGGTGCTTACATTCAGCGAGATGGAAACAGCAGTTATCTTTTCTTCAACCGCATTGCTCATTTCAATAAAAACGCCTACATCAGACCCGTCCTGGCTTAAATCTACCAGGTCTTGTCCCGCCGCATATACCTGCGACGGGACGAGCAATCCCAGTACAGCCAATCCCATATATAATTTCTTCTGAATCCGCTTCACTTCCTATCACCTGCCATTTACTCGTATACTCTTGCGTCTCTCTATTTGCTTATCGTAATTTGTTCCAGCGTGTATGGAATCTGTAAAGGTAAAGTATCGCTTACAAGCCTCTGCCCCTCATTGGTAAGCGCATGGTCCACACGGTATAACTGTGCCCGAACTACGCTTCCTTTTAGGTCGTTCGGAATCCGATCCGGTTCGATCCAGTAGATCCATATTCCGTCGCTGACTTCTCCCAGCATTCCGTTTTCAGGTACCTTGGCAAGAATGATCTGCTCTGATTTCAACACATTTTCCTCATCCACGCCTCCCACGATATCGCCCTTTTCATCATAGAGAACCACCACATTATAGGCGGGATTTCCCTTATAGCTTCCAGTAAAGATTAAGGAATCTTTAGGGATTATTTTGCCCGGGGCATAGGTGTAATCCTCATTTAAAATTCCCACTGCCCCCTGTGTGCTGCCTTCCTTGATGCCAAAGGAAATGCTGTCACCGGAAGGTCCTAATAGATCCAGTTCTGCCATACACATACTCGTCTGCCCCGGCGCCTTCAGCCGCACGTAAGCCGCATCATAAGTACATACCCAGTGATCCTTTTGGGCATTTTCAAAATAAACCGTCTGGCTTCCAGCCGTATTTTCAAACTTTCCGGTCTTTACCGTAGTCCATGTACTTCCATCGGTACTCACTTCAATCACATAGTCGCCGATTGGCGCACCCGACTTGACGGTATACTTTAATCCGCATACCTGAAGCACCTGATTGGTCTGAATCAAAACATAAGCATCGCTTCCCGGCGTCAGCCCTTCGTAATCACTCTTATAATCATTGTCAATCACTTTATAAACCCCAGGCGTAGGAACAGGCGCACAAGGATCTTCTTCTGCTGCTTCTCCTTGTACATCGCTTACAGAAAGCATATTCGTTGTCAAAGTCCACATAGACTTGTCATGACTGCCGTCATGAGAAATTCTCACGTCGCCGATTTTCCGGCTGTTGGAGCGATAGCCAAACTGATCCACCGCCGTCACCTCATAAGTCATGACTCTGTTATTAATCGTGGAAATATGATCCACATAAGTCGTTCCCGTGGTAAATCCAACTACCTGCCGCACCGGCATGCCGTCTTCATAGTGATACCGCGCAATTTCATATCCCAACACCACCTCCGGGTTTGCCGTGCTCTTGATGGAGATCGTCACTTCATTGGGCACTCTGCCGTCTGTCTTTGCCGTGCTGTCGGAACCGATCACATCGCTTCCCTTGATGGAGCCCGTAACGCCATGCTCCATCTCATATACCCTTGCATTGTCTGTAAGGTAATACAGGGCTCTTTCTTCCTTCTCAAACTGGCTCGCATAGCTGATGGTGGTCTCATCGGGGACCAGACCCCATCGCACAAAGAACTCCGTCAGATCTTTTTCCGCCGCTGCGCAGGCAAGGCGCATGATGTTCTGGTCGCTTCCTCCGTCCAGCCTTAGATTGCCTCTTGCGCGGGAGGGATCTCTGCTATAAGAGTCTACTCTTGCATAGAACAGATTCGCCTGCTGCTGCTCATAGCTGTCGTAAGTCTTGTAATTATAGTCTCTGTCATAGGCCAGGTGCAGCTGCCAGTACATGGCAAGATGGGTGAACACATTGGACGGTTTTCCCACTGTGTTGGACGTCACCTTTTCATAGACCTTATCATAGCTGAACCGTACCGTATCGTTGCTGTCCTCAGACTTGGTCAGCTGGGCAAAGTAATTATTCGTCACCTCCGCTATGGCATAACTTCCCTGGTTAATGTTGTGTCCGATCTCGTGGCTGATTCCCCAGCCAAAATATCTGCCGCTTATGTATCTGCCCTTTTCATCCGCCTGCACAGGCACTGCCGAAGCCAGCCCCGACACAGAACCCCATTCGATTCCGATATGATTTCCGGCAGCATACATAAACGCCCCGGCAAACATCCTCATATAACGTATGTTCAGATGCTGTGCCGGCATCTGATCCGTCACTGGCACAGAAGAACCGCTCCCCAGCCCCTTGTGCTGATAGAACAGCGTCATCATATCCTCCATCGCCTGCAGAGACTCTGAAAGGCGCTGGACACGCTCCTCGGTGGAGCCTTTTCCAAGTCCTGCAAGAATCTGCTCCGCCGATACGGACAGCATCATCTGATCCAGCATAATATCCGTTGCACCGAGAATACAGTTCTGCTTATCAAAGCTGCGGTTCACTTTATTTCCTGCTTCTGTCCCTTCATGGATCTGCCCATGCTTTTCCTCCAGCGCTGCCACATGGTCTTCTAACTCTTTCACATAAGAGGTGATCAGCTCCATCCGCTTGGCAGAATCTGTGACACCGTAAAGATTAAGCACCGGTTCCTTTGCGCCGCCGCTTACCCGCACCGCATACCGGTCATTTGCATTATTGCCGGTGTACTGGACATAGAGGGCGCCTCCCCCTTCACAGGCAAGGCTCTGGATGGCAGGTATGGTGATTTCATTGCGCCCCACCTTTAAGCTTGCCACCTCCGTGGCAAACGCTCCTGCCTCCGCATGATACTGGGTGGCAATCAGCTTCAGCGCCGCGTTTGAGCCGGTCTTTAACTGATTGTGCCCCACATAAACCACGATCTGCTCTCCCTCATAGGCGGTGACCCCAAGCGGCTGCCACGCATTCAGACCGCCGAATCCCAAATGCCTGTCTTTTGCCGCGGTTATCTCTGCATGAATCTCCACCACGCCTTGAAATTCGGATGATAAAAGTCCTCTGGCATTATCCAGTTCTCTTTGGAGCATCTCCCTTTCAGGATGGTATTCCCCACTCTTTTCATCCTTCGTATCCAGACGCTTTTGCAGGGCGTCGATAGAAGCCTGCGTCACATCCGGTCTTAACATGGTGTGCAGGTCGTCTGCATACAGTGCAAGAATATCGTTTTCCAGACTGTCATAGTAATAGAAGTTCACTTCTGAGATTACAATGTCTCTCAGATTATTTCCCCTTGTGAATCCCAGTCTGACTTTGTTTGCAGTAATCGGCTGGGACAATTTGATCATATAATACTTTCTTCCGTTTACATCCGTCTTTTGTAAAAGGGAGAGATTCCGCGCAGCCACTCCGTCCGGGTGCTCCCGGTCGTAATAATAGACATATGCGCCGCTGTAGTAACCAATGTCCTCCACTTCTGCAAAGGCAATATAATTCATTTCATAATAATCATCAAAAGTAAACAGAAGTCCCTTGGTGGAGGCCGGATAACTTGCCCCGTCGTCCCAGTCCAGAACCTGGTAGTAAGAAGCCGCGTCCTTATCCACCGTTCCCAGTGCGCTGTTTTTATCTGTATCCAAAGGACTGGACTCCATAGCGCCTCTTCCATGGGTCACACTTACAATATGTGCGCTCACTTTTCCTGTCCCGTTAGATACATTTATCAGCTTATAAGCAGGCATCTGCGCCGGCTTGATGGTGATCGTCCGCGCCTCTGAGTGAATGGATGGATTGCTTTCTCCCAATTCATTTACCCCTGTCACATAGATTTCATACCTGGTCTCATCCTTAAGGCCGGAAATCACATGGCGATTCTGAGTCACGCCCGTAATCTGACTGTAAGCCTCTTCTCCTTCTGCCCGATAATAAACATTGTACGAATCCGTATCTTCCATGTTCTTCCACGTAAGGGAAATGCGGCGGTATCCTCCCGTTGCTTTCAGATTATCCGGTGCGTCCGGCTTGCCTGAAATGACCGGACTAACCGTGGAAGAGGGACAAAATCCGCTGACCCAGGTGCCGTTTACAGACTGCACGCTTACCTCATAGATTTCCCCGTTTTTCAATCTTCCGCCCAAAAAGGATTTCACTTCTAAATGATTGGACGCTGCGCGCCGTATCTCGCTTTGCCCTTCATAACTAATCTTTACCTCATAACCGGTCACATTTACCTGGCCATTCCACGTCACTTCAAAGGACTTGTTCGCCCCTGTCAAAGTCAGCCCATCCGGTATATTCATAGTGGGCGCCGGAATCCGGCTTTCTAAGTCATTTAAAAATTCCACCTTGGAAATCTCAGCCAGATTTCCGCCATGCTTCAATCCTGTGATGACCAGCGTCACCTTTTTGACCGCCGTCTGCCCTCCCAAATCAATGGTCAGAACGCCTTCTTGCTCTTCCTTTCGTGCAGCCATCATGCGGCTTTTCGCCTCTACCCTGCCGTCTCTGATCTCCAACTGCACAGGATCGGATTCATCCGCCGTCGTCACCATGAGCACACCGCTCTCAATGGCATTCTCACCCATGGCAACCGTAATCTGCTCTACGCTCTGGGACTGACCATCTTCGCTGGTAAGATTAAAACCGATCTCCACCGGTGAAGTTTCTGAAATATCTGATCCGTCTATACTCTTCAGTCTTACCAGACTGTCATTATCCTTCAAAAGGTCCGCCACATCCCCTATAATCTGGGTGCTGCCGGTATTGACATTTACCTGTACAGCGCCGGGAGAAACCCTGCTGCATAAAGAGGCTGCCGTATCTGCCCCCTCGTTCATCCTTGCCCTGCTGTTGGTATAGTACTGCAGGTCCACAAGGTCCGTTTTGCCATCTTTATTTAAGTCTGTCAGATTCTGTGCGGGATCTCCTGCAAGCGCACCGTTCGTTCCCCTGCTTATAGCTTCCATGATAGCGTCCTTATCAGACGCATCAATCTTTCCGTCCCGGTTGACATCCCCAATCAGCATGACACCGGGGTGGGGTGCATCCTTTGTATAGGCAACACCGTCCAGTTCCACAAATCCTGTATAAATCTCTGCCGTCCTGATCTCTCCTTTGATTTCGATATCCTGTTCATAGGTAAGGAAACCAAAGCCGGGCTGACTGCTTTCATTCTCGGATATTTTCAGATGATAAGTTCCGGGCAGAAGATCATCAAAGGAAACCAAGTGCTTTTGTGCATTGCGCTCAAGCACCACTTCCCTTTCGTCTTCATTTTCTAATGTCACCGTCAGCGTAATCCTGCTGCCTTCATCAATAGGAAGGGCATTCATCAGAATGACCTCGATGCCGCCTCTCACATCCCCTGAAACCTGCCTGTCATTCCAGCTTCCGTCAACCGCAGAGAGCGGCGTTGCCATCGGTGATGCTGTGGGTGTTGCCGAGGGCGATGCAGAGGGCGTCATCATCGGCGCTGCCGAGGACGTTGCCATTGGCGTTGCCGAAGTCATCACCTCTGGAGTCGACGAAGTCATCACCCCTGGAGTCGCCGAAGCGGATGCCATTGGCGTTGTCTCTGGCGTTGCCTCAGTAACCGCCTGGGGTGTTGCCATTGGTGTTGCCATTGGCGTTGCCAAAGCGGATGGCTGAGGTCCTGTCTCTGCTGTAGCCTGAGCCCCCTCCTTTGGTCCCGAATCACTTTCTCCATTATTTTCCTGCCCATTTCCCTCCGGCAGGTTCCAGACAGAAGGACTGGTGCCTGCCATGCGGTCCTCTTCCCCCTGGGTCCTTGTCTCTTGGTTGTTCTCATTCTGCTGGCTGTCTGCATCTGCATTATTCTGTGTTGTTCCAAATAAATCCGTTCCGCTCGTCTCTGCTGCCCGAACCGGAAGGATGCACGTTGCGATCAGACAAAATGCCACCATCCATGCCATCATTCGTTTCATACATCTTCTCCTTTTCTTTAGCCGCTTTTGTTTATCTATCATTTCCACAGGAGGAAAGCAACTGCTCCTTGATAATCTGCAGTTCTGTCTTTAGCTCCTTCGGTGAAATATCGGTTCCTGTTATTCCGAATACGGCAAACATGGCAGATGCTGCCTGTATCATGGGGTTCTCCGCAACCAGTTCTCCGGTTTTCGCTCCCTCTTCCAAGAGTGCCGCCAGTTCTTCCGCCTGCCGGTAGAAGTTCTTAAGACGCATCTGATCCAACAAAAACCTTGTTTCTGCTGCATTTTCCTTGTATTGCCCAGTTTCTTCCCTCTCATTTACAATGTATTCCTCACACAGCGCAAACATCTTATCGATGCGCTTTATAACCGGTATCTCGTGCTGCGTTACAAGGGATGTAAGGAGCGGCGCAAGTGCTTCCTTATCGTCCTCCAGCACCGCCTCCATCAGATGTTCTTTGTTCTTGTAGTGGTACAGAATCGTTCCTCGGACAACACCTTCCTCTTTGGCGATGTCATCTATGGTAGCTCCCTGAAAACCCTTTTCTAAAAAGACCTTTCGGGCAGATTTAAGGATCTGCTGTTTCCGCAGTTTGGTGTCGTTGATTCTTTTCGGCATGTTATTTCCTTCTTTCACAGCTGGTTACAGCTAATTTTATTATAATGCTTACTGACTTTTTGTCAATAAGAATAGAATTGAGAGATAAAGTTATGTGGGCAGGAGAGAGGGAACGTGTGGAGGGAGAAGGGACTGGAGGCTATGACTGCGCAGGCGGACAACATATATGGTTCAAGTCTCCTCTCAAAATCGGATTTCACTAACAGAATGTATATAGATTTTTCAATGCGGTCGGGTCGGAGCCAGGCGGCATCCGTGCCGCTTGGCTCCTAAAATCGCCATCCATGGCGATTTTGCCCTATGCTTTCTCACATTCTGTAAGTGAAATTGCCGATTTTTCGCAAAGACTTGAACCATATATGTTGTCCGCCTGCGCAGTCATAGCCTCCAGTCCCTCCTCCCTCCACACGTTCCCTCTCCCCTGCTGGTGCTTTTCCTCACTTAACTGGTATCACTCGCCAAAAAAACGGCGTTCTCTTTATCCCGAAGGGATTTAAAGAAACGCCGTTTTTTAAGGTCTTTTTTATTATTTTTGTATGATTAGATTCAGTCCGGGGGAAATTTGGTTTGGGTTATTTCCTATGATTTCCTGATTTTTCTCATAGATTAGAATCCAGGAGGAGCCGTTTCCATAATACTGTTCTGCAAGGCTCCATAGGCAGTCACCTTCCTTTACTATGTAGTTTTCCGGTTTCTGTTCTTCTAAACCGTTTTCCTGTGTTTTTGCGAGGTAGGCTTTTCTGTCTGCACACATTGCCTGGAAAATGGATTTCTTTTCTTCATCATAGCCTGTGTGGAAATCTAAGAGGTAAGCGGGGTAATATGCGTGGTTTACCTCAAGCCATTTTTTATAGCCCTCTATATCCATCTGTTCGGTGCAGTAGGTCATATATTGCTGATACCACCGTGGGTTTTCAAAATCTTCTTCTGTTTTTTCCTGCTTTAGCTGATTAAATGCATAGGTGTCAAACTCAGCTCCGAAGCGGACTTTCTGGCTCAAGTCTCCCGGCACCTTTTCCTGCCATATGTGCATTTTTTCGCAGGCATCTCGAAACACTGCTTCCAGCTTTCTATCATCGGAATCGGAGACCATGACCATGTCTTCTCCCAAAAGTTCATATAAAGGGCACATTTCCATCCACTGTTCGGAAGGGAAAAGCCCGACTAAACGACTTTCATCCTCTTCATAAGCTTTCACGGAACATTCCCACAGAATATGCCGGAATAGTTTTTGGGAAAAGTCTGTTTCCAGTTCCACACCATGCTGCGTCTTTTTCACCCACACAAAAAAGATAAACTTTCCGTCATATTCTCCTGCCCGCCGCGGACAATCCAAGTGGAAGAAGATCATATCTGCATCCTGAGGATCCTTATTGACCTTATAATACATCGTACAGGCATACACATAAAGAAACGGCTCGCTCAGCCTTCTTCCCCTGTACCATTCGTCACTATACAGTTCATGTGCCTTGCTTCTCGTGTTAAACTCATAGTATACCTCATCCGTCATCATCCCCTGAAGCATATCCTGTGCCAGATGCCAATATAAATCGGACGCTTCGGGTGCCATATCGATTCCTTCCATAAACATATACTTTAGATCTTCTTCTGCTTCCTCCTTTCGTTCCTCTCCGGCTTCTGGCTCCTGCACTTTTCTAAAACAGCTTAAACCAATCAGGCAGCAAATCACTCCTCCCGCGATACATGTCAAAACTACCGACCTTTTCATCTTTCCTTTTCCCCCAGCCACCCATAAGACTTTCTTTTGTTACTTTTCTTCCAATAACTATAGCAGACATAATTCTGTTTGTCACGGGACAATAGACAGATTGCACTGAACCGATATTACACTTCCTACCTCTCTCGTACTGACACCAAACTATTCAAAACCATTCCTCCTATGACAAATAAGATTCCTACAAAAGAAATTGCATCAGGCATACTGTCATTCAAAAGTAAAACGCCTAAAATCAATGTAAAAATTACCTCTCCTGACTGCGTCGCTTCTATCACAGCAAGTTGATTAGGATCTCCTTTTACCAGTTCTGTCGCCCTAAAGAACAGAACGGTCGCAATAACTCCTGAAAACAGCGCTACCCCTACAGATTGTATAATCTGCCCTTCGCTCGGAAAACCTACGCGTAAATATGCTGCCACTGTGACTAAAATCCAAAATGGCATACTGCAAAGTGTCATTCCGAATATTCTTTGTATTACAGATAATTTGTTCTCACACACTTCCATCATTTTTCGATTTCCAAGGGGATACGCAAATGCGGCAATCAAAATAATCAAAAACGGTAATACCAGTTTCTCCCATCTACTCTGCTGCATCTTCGGAACCTGCATAATGAAAATCCCAATAAGTATTATAGAAGAAAACAGTAGATTCTTTACAGGTATTTTCATTCTAAATAACGGGGTAAGCAATACTCCTGCCACAATGGTCACCTGCCAGGCAGATGCCGTAAACCAGCTTTCCGCATAAACGGATGCCGCTGACAGCATCGTATAGAACAAGCCAAATCCCACCGTACTCCATAATATCCATTGCATAGGTTTTCTTTTTATATCCGTAAAAACCGGTCGATATTCATGCCCCCTGATCAATAGAACAAAAAGGATGGGAAAAGAAAATAAATAGCGCAGTGCAGCACTCCAAAGCCAGTGTCCTCCTGAAAGATTCATACTCCGATTTAATATGAAAGTAAACGCGAAAAAAAAGGATCCCATGATACCTAAAGCCAGAGCCTTCTTCATTACAAATCACCTCCTGCTCAAAATTCGATAAGACCGCAGCAAAACCCCATCCGCACAGAAATGCGTACGGACGGGGTCTGCTCAACACACTCTTAGCCTTGTTTTGTTAGAATCCTATTGCGCCATATACTCGGAAATATTTTCAAAGGTAATAAGGCTCACCTCTGCTCCTACTTCTTCCTCGACTGTTTCGCCCTTTAGAACCTTATATGCGTTTTCCAGTCCCAGACGTCCGATTACCTTTGGTTCCTGTGCGATGGTTCCAATCAGCGGACTTTCCCCGGAAGCGATCTTTTCAAGCATGGCTTCATCTGCATCATAACCCATGACCTTTATCTCTCCGAACCGCTCTATATTCATCTCGATTGCTGCCAGCGCACCATTGGTGACGTCACTGTAACCTGTAATAATCACATCATAATTGGGATTTGCGTTCAATGCATTTTCAACGGTTTCTGAATATCCCTCCACACCGTTTTGTCCATCGTCCATCACTTCCGTGATCTTGATATTGGGGTATTTCTCGAGTCCTGTATGAAACCCATTATTCCGCTCCACCATGGTAACATTTCCCGGCTCCGATGTGATGATAAGTACTTCTCCCTCTCCATTTAAGTACTGACCGATAAAATCGCCGGACAGAATGCCACCTTCGGTGTTATCGGAAGCAACCCAGCAGTCCACCTGTGTGTTGACTCTGCCGTCAATGGCAACCACAACGATTCCTGCCTCCTTTGCCGCCTCTACAGAGGGCGCAAATGCCTCTGAATCGATAGCCTGCATCACGATGGCATCCACTTTCTGATTGATAAAGTTCTGAATGATCTCGCTTCCTTTGTTGGCATCAATATCATATACACCTTCAATAATCTGTACGCCGTTTTCAGCTGCCGCTTCGTTTACACCTTCCTGCATTCCCTTGCAAAAGTCAATGCTTAAGGTTGCATAGAGCGAACCGACCTTGAATGTACCCTCTTCCTCTCCGGCAGCGTCACCGCTTGTTTCATCCATGGAATCGCTTGCTTCTCCCCCTGCCTCATTGACAGTTTCTGCCTCGTTGTTTTCCCCTGCTCCGCTCTCTGCTGCCTTTCCTCCGCAGGCTGCAAGCGATAAAACACATATAACTGTAAGTACAATACCGATTATCTTTTTCATTCTATTTCCTCCTTATTTTCCTGATTGTCAGGGCACCTTTCTTTTTATAAATATCAAAAATAACTGCAATCACTATCACGATTCCCTTCACCACCATCTGCCAATATGATGCCAGCCCGATCATGATCATTCCATTGTCGATCACGCCTAAGACCAATGCACCTAAAAGAATCCCTGCAATGGAACCGACTCCTCCTGTTAAGCTCATTCCGCCTATGACCGCAACCGATATGGCTTCCATTTCATAGCTGTTCCCCAAGGTAGGCTGGACAGCCGACAGTTTCGCTGCAAGCACGGTTCCCGCCATTGCCGCTGTCACGCCGCATATCATATAGCAGAGTATAGTGATTTTCCGGTTGTTGATGCCGGAATACTTAGCTGCCAGCGGATTGCCGCCTGCCACATAGACGCTTCTTCCAAAGGTCGTTCTGTTTAAGATAACCCACGCGATAATCAGTGTTGCAAAAAAGATAATGATTGCAATGGGAATCCCCATAATATTGTTTCTGCCTATCGCAAGAAAAGCTTTGGGCAGATTGGAAATCGTCTTTCCGTCTGTGACCAGATAAATGATTCCCCTGTAGACGGTCGTCATCGCCAATGTAAAAATGAATGCGGGGATGCCCGTGTAAGTGATGACCGCCCCGTTAAAGGCGCCGATTGCGCCGCCTGCTGCCAGTGTCAGCAGAACAGACAGCCATATAGGCAGATTGGCAGCCGTCATCAGGTATGCCACCGTCACACCGCATATCCCAATCATACTTCCCACCGTCAGGTCCAGATAACCGTTCAGTATCAGAAATCCCATACCTATTCCCACGATGCCGTAGATGGAAAGCTGCCTTAAAATTGCGATTACATTGTCAAAGGTCAGAAACAATGGATTCTTCGCCTGAAATATGATGCATATAATCACAAGAATAATGACAAGCCCCGAATATTGACTGATTCCCGACCATCCCATCTTAACTTTCTTCATGCTGTACCTCCCTTCAATGCCAGATTGATCAATGTATGTTCAGAAAAATCACTTCTGTCGACAATCCCGGCACACGTTCCTTCTCTCATGACAAGTATCCTGTCAGACATAGCGATCAGTTCTGGCATTTCTGACGAAATCATAATGATTCCGATTCCGTCTCTGACCAGTTCACCGATAATGGAGTAGATTTCTGCTTTTGCCCCCACATCGATTCCTCTGGTCGGTTCATCCAAAATCAATACTCTGGGCGTTTTAGTAAGCCATTTTGCGAATACCACCTTTTGCTGATTCCCTCCGCTTAAATTATCCACAATCTGATAGGCGGACGGCGTCTTGACGTTCAATCTTTCTATCAAATCGGATACCGTTTTTTCCTCATCCCTTTGCATCAGGAACCCCCATTTGTGATGATACCGCATGTCCACTGCGCCGATGTTCTTCCTGATATCCAAAATACGCACCAGTCCCTGGCTCTTGCGGTCTTCGGGAACCAGCACGATTCCCTTGCTGATTGCCTCATCCGGGGATGAAATGTGAATTGCTTTCTGATCCAGAATCATTTCTCCTTTATAAGAATCGATTCCGAACAAAGCCCGCGCCACCTCCGTCCGACCGGCACCCACAAGCCCTGAAAGACCTAAAATTTCACCTTCCCTTAGGCTGAAAGAAACATCCTTCACATAATCTGAGGTCAGGTTTTTAACCTCTAAAACTTTCTTGCCCGGCTGAATTTCAATTTTGGGATATAATTGCCCCATATTCCTTCCGACCATATTGCGGATCAGCTCCTCCTGGCTGATTTTATCGATTCTCCCCTCAAAAACGTTCCTGCCGTCACGCAGAACCGCTGCCTCCTGACATAAATCATAGATTTCCTTCATCCGGTGGGAAACATAAATAATCGTAATCCCTCTCTCATGCAGCATGCGGATAATCTCATATAATGTTTTTGTCTCTTCCTTCGTCAGGGAAGAAGTAGGTTCATCGAAAATGACGACCTTTGCATCATAAGAAATTGCCTTTAAGATTTCCACCAGCTGGCGCTGTGCTATGCTCAGTTCACTTAGTAGCTGATCCGGATCCAGCCTGATATTGATCTTTTCCATCAATTCACTGGTCTGTCTGCGCAATTTCCGGTAATCCACCATTCCCAGCTTGTTTTTGGGCAGCCGCCCGGCATAGATATTTTCTGCCACGCTGATTGCCATGACCTGCATAGGCTCCTGATGAACCGTGCTGATACCGTAATGCTGAGCAGTCAATGGATTGGATATCTTTATTTCTTTTCCGTCTATCAGAATTTCCCCGCCTGTAGGCTGTTCGATTCCTGATAAAATTTTTATCAAAGTCGATTTCCCCGCTCCGTTTTCTCCCAGAAGCGCACACACTTTTCCCTTTTCAAAGGACAGATTTATGCTCTTTAACGCGTGAACTCCGCCGTAACGCTTATCCAAATTTCGCACTTCAATCGCCGCAGTCCCCAATATCACTCCTCCTCTCTGTTACATATTTTGCAGACTTCATCTAAGGATGGATACAAAAATTCATATCCTGACGCACCTTTTTGCTGACAGGTTTCTGCGGCAAACCGGGCTGCTTTTTCTAATGCAGAAGTGATTGCATCTCCATGATTTATGCCATCTCCCAGCGCCTGCCTGTGATTTAACAGAAATGACGTCAAAAAGGAGTCGCCAGCCCCCATAGTGTCAATGACCCTGACCGGAACAGCTTCCTGAAAATACCATCTTCTTCCGTCGTACAGTACTGCCCCCTGTGCTCCCATGGTCGCAATATTATAGGGACACCCCAGCGCATATGCCTGCCGCAGCCTGGTCTTTGCCTGATTCCTATTTTCACAGGAGAAAAAACTATAGGTCAGATATACGCCTATTGCAGGGAGCATTTCAGGCTCCTCAGAGGAAAAATCATAGGCAACCGGGCGCCCTGCTTCACACAGACGAATGACTTCTTCCACTTTCATCCTTCCAAAGCGGCTTGTGGTCACCACATCAAAAGATTCTATGTAGGGAATGTCCTCTTCCTGAATGGATATCGGATATGCTCCCGTCACCCCACCGTTATTTCCTCCCGCAAATACTCTGTCATTCTCAATCAGACGCACAAATGCCACTCCTGTCTCTCCCTGCCTGCTCCGGCAACGGCTCAGATCCACCTTTTCGGTCTTAAGTACCTTTCTGATACAAGATGCCATGGCATCGTCCCCGAAAACGCCGAGGAAACCGCTGTTAAATCCCAGCCTGCGGGCATAAACAGCTACATTGACCTCATTACCTCCGGGATACATCCGTCCTTCCTCCACATAAATGTCCGCCATGTTCAAACCTACTGCCAAAATATGATTCATTTGTAGACCTCTTGCTTCTTATTTTTTGCGATATGATGATATAGTGATGTTGCTGTTGAATACATGATATAATATGTGCATACATTAGCATACATCATGTACTAAATCAAAGTTATCACATAAATCCTTTCTTGTAAAGTACTAAAAATTTCAAACTTGAATTTAAATTTGTGATGTATTATGATGTATTTATCTAAAAGAAAGCAAGAGGTGTTACATATGTCTGATTTATGTGCAAATTCCAGTGTCCCCTTATATTGTCAGCTTGCATCAAAAATACAGGAGGATATCTACAGCGGCATACTAAAACCGGACGAACAGATTCCTCCTGAATTTGATCTAAGCGAAATGTATCAGGTCAGCCGCAGCACCGTCAGAAAAGCCATTGCCAAGCTTGTCTCGGACGATCTGCTGATCAAAATCCACGGGAAAGGCACCTTTGTGGCGCCCCCCAGAATCAAAAGAAAAGCCGTATTCGCAAGCTCTACCAAGGAATGGCAGCAATCGGGCAAGAAATTGACCAACCGTGTATTGGAAACAACAATTATAGAGCCCAACTCATCGGAATATGCCTTTTTTGAACTGACCTCCAAAAATGACCGTTTGATTTCCATGCACCGCACAAGATCCCTCTCGGGCGAGCCCATCTGTGTTGAAACGATTCTGTTTTCCACCCGTCACGCCTTTATGATGAATGAGGATATCAGCGGTTCTCTATATGAATTGCTTGAAAAGAAATACCAACTCTACCCCAGCACCGGATACAGAACTTTTGAAATCTGTTATGCCACCAAGGAGGAGGCTGACTTCTTCAGCGTTCCAAGGGGCTCTTCTCTCATGCTGATTCGCGATTATGTAAAAGACCAGAACGGCGTCCCTCTCCACATTTCCAAAAATGTGTACCTTGGCAACAAAGGAACGGAGGGCATCGAACCCGTCCAGATTCAATTTGTCTAAAGAAATCTTTTTTTGAACACCATGCGTCCCCGCGGCGCCTGGTGTTTTTTTATTTGACAAGATATATTCTTTGTGATATTATCTCCATAGCAATGTGATGTATGGTGATGTATGCTTACAATTCAAACAAAGAAAGGAGACGAAACTTGTACAACGATGCTGAATATCAAAGGTTGATTGCCGCTTTAGAATCCGATCAAACCTCTTTGTCTAAAGATGGCTATAAACTGATTCTCAAGGCAATTCCTGATTCTGCCATAGATGGCGACATTGATCCCCGCGTTCTGGAACTGCTTCTAAAACTCCAAATGGATCCTGGACCGGAAACCATCGATTTAACCGATCTGGCACCTTTAAGAGCGTGCATGAATTGGAAGAGTCTGGATATTACCACGATGCTTTTAAACACGGTTCACTCCTCCTTTACAGGACGGGACGGAAATAAAATTAGGCTGCGGATCTACTCTCCCGCCGAACTTTCCCAAAAGCTGCCCTGCATTTTGTATTTTCACGGCGGCGGATGGATTGGCGGGCAGATGGCTTATGTAGAAAATATCTGCAAATACCTGGCTGAAAAAATACAGGGCGTGGTCGTCTCAGTTGATTATCGGCTGGCACCCGAAGATCCTTTTCCCAAAGGATTCCATGATTGTGTAGATGCCATCAGGTTTGTGTGCGAAAACAGTAACGCCTTTTCCATCGATTCCAATCGAATCGGCGTATGCGGCGATTCCGCCGGCGGAAACCTGGCAGCTGCCTGTGCCCTGTATGACCGAGACCACAAAAAGCATAAAATTGCCTGTCAGGCACTTCTTTATCCTTGTGTCAATCCGTTTTCCCTTGAAAATCCCTATTACACTTGGGATGAGAACGAATACGAGGTAAAAGCCCATGTATCAGAAATCAGAAATCTGTGTATACACGAACTGCCTGTAAAGCGCTGTATGGCAGTTGTCCGAAACGCCTATCTTTCCGACGAAAAGGACCTTAAAAATCCTTATGCTTCGCCCTTGTTTGCACAGGATCTTGCAAATAGCGCGCCTGCCATAATCATCACGCCGGAATATGACCGTCTGCGTCTTGAAGGCGAAGCCTATGCACGCCGTCTTGCCAAGGCAGGCGTCCCCACCACGGTGGTACGCTATAGAGGCATTAATCATGGATTTACAGAAAAGGTAGGACAATACCCGCAATCCCAAGACAGCTTGAACGAGATTGCCAAATATTTTAATTACATTACTGCAAGCAAATACATCATTTGAATTGGAGGTACATCATGAATTTTATAGAAATTGGAACAGATATCAAAAAGAAATTCCCTGAAATTTCTTCCGTATTATTCGTAGGATGCGGTGCATCCATGGCGGAGCTTTATCCCGGCAAATATCTGATCGAGCATAACGCCCAAAAACTCCGCACCGGCTTATATACTGCAGAGGAATTTTCCTTATCTACCCCTTCCTGTGTGGGTCCTGGGTGTGTAGTCATTACTTGTTCCTTAAGCGGCGGCACTCCCGAAACGGTTAAAGCCTCCGCCCATGCCATGAACCTTGGCGCCACCGTGGTCTCTGTCACCAAAGAGGCGGATTCTGCCCTTGCCAAAAACAGCCACTACCAAATCATTCACGGATTTGAAAAGAATTACGCTGCAAAGCTGGAGAAAATGACGAACGTGCTAGGACTTGCCTGTGAATTGCTGAACCAGTACGAAGGATATGAATATTATGATGAATTGATAAGCGGTACGGAAAACATATACGATCTCATTGAAAGTGCTGTCACCTTCTGTCTGCCTCAGGCAAAAAAGTTTGCCGAAAGTCATAAAGATATGGAGCATATTTCCATTATGAGCAGCGGCGCATCTGAAAAGGTGGCTTACGGCTTTGCCATGTTCCTGCTTATGGAAATGCAGTGGATCAAAGCCTCTTATTTCAGTGACGGCGAATTTTTCCACGGTCCTTTTGAACTGGCTGAGAAATCGGTTCCCTACATCTTATTGATGAATGACGGTCCCACCAGATCCATGGATTCCAGGGCATTGACATTCTTAAACCGCTTCGATGCGGATGTAACCGTCCTCGATTCCAAAGACTTCGGTCTCGCATCCAAAATCAGTCCTCATGTGATGGAATACTTCAACCCCATGCTCCACAGCGGCATTTTAAGGGTTTATGCAGAACAGCTCGCCATTGCAAGAAACCATCCTCTGACCCAGCGGAGATATATGTGGAAACTTGAGTATTAAACAAACACTGTCTGCGTCTGACACGATACCTGTGCCAGTATGCAGACAGTGTTTTCTTTTATCACCTATCTTACTCTCTCATTGATTATTCTGCAAGAATCACCTTATCCTCCACGAAATCCGCCATAAATTGTTCCAGTGGATAAGGCTTTCCAAAATAGAATCCCTGTATGTAATCCGGTCCCATCTCACAGATGTCATTTAGTTCCTGCCTCGTCTCTATCCCCTCCACACAAAGCTTTAAGTCAATGCTGTGGGTCATGTCGATCATATGCTGCAGCAGATTGCGTTCATAGGAATTGCTGAGCGCTTTCAGGGTAAAGGAACGGTCGATCTTGATTGTACTGGGATTTAGATTGTACAGATAATGGAAATTGGAATACCCTGTTCCAAAGTCATCTAATGCCAGCGGTATGCCATTTTGCCTAAGTCCCTCACAGAAATTCAGGAAAAAGCTGTTGGACTCCAGAAATCCGCTTTCCGTCAGTTCAATCAATATACTGCCTTCCTTCAGCTGATATTTCTTGATTCCTGCTAAAATATCCTCCAGTATATTGCTCTTTAAAACCTGAATATAAGATAAATTCACCGAAACTCTAAAGTCCGGTATCTTCTTTTGAATGATGCTGCACGCTTCCATTGCCTTATACAATACCCACTTGCCTACAGGAATAATGAGATTGCTTTCTTCAAGGAGGGGAATAAATTCGCTTGGCGCAATCACTCCCGTCTCCGGTGTCCTGAACCGCAGCAGCGTTTCTGCGCTGAAAAGGCGGTTTTTGCCTATATCCACGATAGGCTGGAAATATGCCTCGAACCCCTCAAAATCATGATTGACTGCCTGCCGCATGATATGAATCAGATCCTTTTTGCGCTGGAACAAATCGTAATCTGTCTGTAGATATACATAGCTCTTATTCCTGCCGCCATTTTTCGCCTCATTCAGTGCAAATTCTGCATACCTCATCAGATGATAATAGGAATGATCTTCAACAGCAGCAAGATCCAATATTCCCGCTGAAATCGTATAGAACACTTCATACAGATTCTCTTCAATAAATTGATCGATTCTGCTTTGAATGTTCTTATAGAGCTGCAATGCATCGTCTACACTGCGCCCCTCTAAATCAATGACCACAAATTCATCTGCTACGATTCTGTACAGCTTCTGTCCTTTAAGAATGGCTTCCTGAATACATTCTGCCGTCCGCTTTAGAATCATATCCCCGTAATCCATTCCTCTGTTTTCATTGATTTCCTTGAAATTATCAATACCGAGCCGAAGCAGGAACCCGCTCATATGCTCATCTTTCCTAATCAACAGTTCATTGCGCAGGCTGGATTCTCCCAAAAGTCCGCTTACATTGTCCGCCTTCTGCTTGCGGCCGATTTCATTGATGCAGCCTACCAAAAATTCCGGTTCCCCTTCCGGGTCATTCAGCACCTTTCCCCTGCAGTTGATCCACAGCGGCTCGCCCTTCTTATCCAGCCACCGATATTGAAGGTTGTGGAAATCCTTCTCCCCGCTTAGAATCTGCTCCACATCCTTTACCAAAAGATCAAAATCAGACGGATAGACTATTTTTTGCAGGCTTTCCACAACATGATAAAATTGATTCTCAGACAAATCGAAACGTTCTACTGCATTAGGGGAAATATAGTAAAAATCATTCTTGATATCCATGATGTAGAGGTAGTCGTCTATGCAGGGATTAAAAATATTGATTACTTCCTGAAACTTATCAATTGAAACGTACTTATTATTATCCATATTGCCCTCCCCTTACACAGACCAGAAACAATTCCATTTTCCTATAGGTTCTTCTTTCATCTCCAACAGAAAAATGTGACTTACTACATGGAAAATTATAGCATAACCAAAGTGCAGATTCAACAAAACTGTAACTAATTTACTATTTATTTTAGTGAAATTCAACAATCAGGATTTGTATTTTATTTTTTCTATTTTTATGATACAATGTACCATAACCTTTGCAAGGAAAGCGTTGAAATGATTCAAGCGCATATCAGGCTTAAATAATATAAGGACTTTCTCTTTTTATGAATAAAATCTGCATTTCTACACCCGCGATAGACATCATTCCTGACGAACAATTTAAAATCCAAATGAATCAGAAGGTTCTGCCCTATCTGCAGTCCATCCGTCAGCACGGCTGCCTTCCCATAAGCGGCAGCGGCGCCCTCTATTATGAGTTCTACCGACCCTTAGCGCCCATTGGCGCTGTCGTTATCAGTCATGGTTACTGTGAATCCGCCGAGAAATATAAAGAAGTCATCTATTATTTCACCCAGGCGGGCTATGAGGTATATATCCCAGAGCATCGCGGTCACGGGCGCTCCTTCCGGGAAACCGCCCATCCCAATATGGTTCATGTTTTTGATTTTAACAATTATGTGACGGATCTTCACACCTTTATAAACACGATTGTCAGACCGTGCGCTGGCGACTTGCCTCTCTATCTGTTTGCCCATTCCATGGGCGGCGCAATCGGAGCCCTGTACCTTGAAACTTATCCCGGCACCTTTGTCCGGGCAGTCTTAAGTGCGCCCATGCTTGCCCTATCCATGAAGCCCCTTCCTATTCCCTGTGCAATCGCATTAGGACGCATTATGATCTGCCTGCACCGGGACGGAACATACGCCCCCGGTCAGCATGCCTTTTCCCCTGGAAGAAATTTTGAAAAAAGCGGCTGCTCCTGTCCTGAACGCTTCTATTTTTATCAGGAAAAAAAGGAATCCTTCCCTTGTTTTCAAAACTCTGGTTCCAGTTATGGATGGGCGTATCACTCCTTAACTGCCTGCCGCCGCATAACGCAAAAAAGGAACTGTGACAAGATCACAGCCCCCGTTCTGGTATTCCGCTCCCTTGATGACGGCGTTGTGGAGCCTTCCGGCATCCTGCGCTTTGTTAGAAACACGCCCTCGTCAAGACAGATCGATTTTAAAGGAAGCAGGCATGAGATTTATAACAGTCCCGCACATGTATTAAAAAGCTATTATCAGGATATTTTTAAATTTCTAACAGAAACTTAATAAAAGAAGCCTTACTTCTGTGTTATAATATAGCATAAATATCTTCTTAAAGGAGTCTTTTATGAAGCGCAAACCCAAACAGATTGCGGCAATCATCTGCATTATACTGCTTGTTCTTTTATACGTAGCCACCCTGGTGGTATCTCTTCTGGACTTTCCCGGTTCAGATGAACTGTTCGCAGCATGCCTGATGGCGACCATCGGTCTTCCGATTCTCTTGTGGATCTTCATCTGGTGTTACGGCAAGTTAACCGGCAAGTAGATTTTCAAGCTCTTCCTTTACCTGGTCAAGCGTATGGAAGGTAATCCCTTTCATGCCTTCTTTTACTGCCGCCTCCACATTTTTTACCGTATCATCGATAAAGACACATTCCTCCGCCTTCAGTTCATATCTGCTGCACAAGAGCTGATATATGAGAGGCGAAGGCTTGATCAGCTTAACCCGGTAGGATAAGATACCTCCATCCATTTCTTCCAGGAAGTCAAGCGCCTCCCCACATTCTTCATATGCCTTGCGGGCAAAGTTAGATATATAATATACGCCGTACCCTCTGCTCTTTAATTCCTTGATCCACGGAATTGCATAGTCATATCGCCGTATAATGTTTTTGATATTCCGAAATACTTCCCGGATTTCCTTTTCAATGGACGGATTGTTTTGAATAAAACCTTCCAAAAGCTGATCGTCGCTTAATTTTCCTCTGTCCATCTCATTCCATAACTCACTCCTGACGGTGGCGTCTGCCAGTTTCTCGAAGGTTTCCTCCCCAAATCCAAAGCTGCGGTAATACTCCTGCCACACAAAACCCGCCAACACATTTCCAATGTCAAATACAATATTCTTAATCATTCTCTCCTCCAAAGCCTTTTTCTTCATTGCGAAGCGTTTTAAGTAGTTCTTCTGCCGCTTTTGACAGCGGTCCTCCTGCATCCGTCACAATGCATATTTCCCTTTTGGGAATCATTTTATTAAAACGGAGCTCAAACAATGTCCCATCCTCCAAATATTCTGCGGCAAAATCCCTCACCACGCTTCCCACACCTAAGCTGCGCAGCGCAAACTGCACAATCATATCACTGGTTGCCAGTTCAAACTCTGGGTGAAGCTTCACACCGTTTTGTTTCAGGAATGCATCCATATAAGCCTTCGTGCTGGTATTTCCCTCTAAGGATATGATAGGGAGCCTTTCCAATTCCTTAAAATCCAGCATGCGGTTCTTGTACTGGATAAATTTTCTCCCTGCCACAAATACATCCTCTATCTCCCGCACCGGCATCACATGAAATTCCGGTTCCCTACAGGAAGGCGTGCTTACCACCCCAAAATCAATCTTTCCCTGCCGTAATAACTTCAAGGTCTCTGGTGTAGGGGCATTCATGACCGTAACCTTGATTCCTGGGAATTGTTCATGAAACTTTTGCAGAAAGGGAAGCAGATAATATTTAAGGGTCATATCGCTGGCTCCAATCTTCAACTCGCCGTATTCAAGCTGCAGCATTGAGGCAAGTTTCCTTTCCCCTGCCATAATCTGCTCATAACCTTCCTTCACATATTCATATAAGACCTCTCCCTCCAGCGTCAGCCTGATTCCCCGCGATGCCCGCACAAACAGCTTTGCGGACAAAGCATTTTCAAGCTGTTTGAGCGCCTGGCTTACCGCAGGCTGGGAAATCGACAGCTCCGCCGCCGCTGCCGTCAGACTTCCATACTTTGCAGTATAATAAAATATCTTATAATATTCAAGATTTTCTGCCATTCAAATCATCCTCTACAGTTCATCTCCCCTTCTCCATCTTCGATCTATATCATTTTGACATAGAAAAAGGCTCTTCTTGCCAAGAAAAGGATTCATATTTCTCTTTACTTCCGCTCTGTCCCGAATCTTAAGTTCCTCTTCCCCAAGAACAATGATCAATTTTGATCTTGCATGGAGAAGCTTTAATTTAGCAGCTAATTCATCCAGACATTTATCCTCTTTCATTTCCGAATATTCTTCAAAGCAATTGCTCATCTGCAAAAATGAAATCGGGATAACACGATTTTCAAATTTCTCATCGCTCTCCCAGTATAACAGATTCAGCCTCACATTGCGAAAGATTTCACTGTGGGCGCGCAGCGTCCCCGCTATATCCGCCGCCATGGTTTTCACATACTCTTTATCTAAAGCACAGTCAATGACCAGTGTCATTTCAAGGATTCCTCCGGTATAATTTCCCGGCACATGCAGCACACGTTCCACTCCATTTTTCAAGTTCATCTTAAGCAACGCTTCCATATTCCTTCACTCCCTTTATTCCTACCTCCGTTTACCCGAAAAGAGCCGCTGCGCCGGTAAACAATCGTTTACTTTTGCAGCCGCCCCTCTTTTAACAGCCGTTAAGCTCTTACTCAATCTTAAATATTTTTACAGAATTATCCAAATCTTCCGCACCATCCTGCAGTCTGACTACGGCATCACTTAATTCCTGTGCCGCATTCATCAGCCGCTGGCTGCTGTTGCCCAATTCGGAAGACGCCGCCTCTGTCTCATTGGATGTGGCAGAAATGCTCTCGATGGCAGCCATCGTATCCTCTTTCGCATCCTCGATGCCGTTTACACTATAGACGATATGGCTAATATTCTCACCAAGTTCCTGTATCTGCTCATTGATATTGTTAAATACGTTAATCGTACTTCCCAGTGCCGCCGACTGCGTTACTACGATATCGCCTGCTTTCTGCGCTGTCTTGATGGTGGTTGCCATTCTCTCCTGTATATGATTGATAATCTCAGCAATCTGCATGCCTGCATTTCCAGACTGATCTGCCAGCTTTCTGATCTCCGCGGAAACCACCGCAAATCCTCTTCCTGCCTCACCTACTCTTGCCGCCTCGATGGAAGCGTTCAACGACAATAAGTTGGTCTCATCCGCAATTTCGTTGATGGTCTCGATAATACTGCCGATTGCAGAAGATTCCCTGCTCAGCTCGTCAATCTCGGCGATAATGGCTCTCGTAATCTCCGTTGAGTTGTCTACCTTCTCCTCCAGATCTTTGACGATGAACATTCCTTCATTGACTGCATTCTTCGCCTCTTCTGTAAGCTCATTTACCTGCGTGGCTCTCCTATGCACCTCCTCAATCTTATTGGAAAGATCCTCCATCTGGCTTGCACACTGTTCCGTATCTATCGTCTGCTGCACGATTCCGCCGTTGATATCCATAACAGCACCGTTCATTTGATTGGCAACTTCCAGCAATACCTGTGAATTTCCGCGGACTGCTTCTGCCGAACTTGACACAAAGCTGCTCACATTAGTCATCTTTTTGATCAGTCCCTTCATGCTCTTAATCATCTCGGCAATGTTGGAGGTCAGCGCACGGAATTCATCCTTGCGCTTTGTTGCAATCTGACCTGTCAGATCCCCGTCTGCAGTCTTCTTAAGCGCCCTGTTGGCACTGTTGAGCGCCTTGGAAATGCTGCCTGATATAATGATACCCAGCAGGATTGCTGCCAATGCGCAAAGCACTACTGCGATAACGGCATATTGTAAGATCCGCTGTGCCCCTGCCATGATTTCTTCCTTGGGCATCACTGCACACACCATCATATTGTTTTCCAGCTTGTGGTAGGTAAATAAAATCTCCCTGCCATTGTAAATGACATATTCTCTTCCCTGATCTTCTTCCAGAGATGCCGCCTTTTGATAGAACTCAGTCTCTGAAAAGGCAATCTTCTCATTTCCGCTTACAATCTGGGCGCCCTCACCCATCACCAGTCCCTGCACGCTCTGATCACTGATTTTAGCATTGTCAAGAATGCTCTGCAGGAAATCTCTTTTTACATCTATAATGATATATCCTACCGGCCTATTGTTGGTACTTCTTAAAATCCTTACATAGGACATGCCATATAAGTCAGTTCCTTTTCCTGTAAATTCATCAATAGAAGGATGGGATTCTATCCACATATCCTCCACAATGTTTTCCTGGACATATTTTCCTTCTTCAGACTCGCAAAATGCCGTGTAGACGTCATCATTGATTGGTCCTTTGTCCGTACATGCCTTCCCTGTCTGGGCAATTACCACGATCTGGCTTATGTATTCATCGGCAACCAGTTCGCCGTTGATGACCAACTTGGTATTCATGAGCATAGACTCCGTCTGCTTGCCACCGCCAGAATAATAATCCGTAAGTGTTTCATTTACAGAAAGTCTGGTGGACATCAGCTTCACATTTTCAAATACCAGATCATAATACTTTCCGAGTGTCACCACGCTGCTGTTTGCCGCATCCTCATATGCCTCTTCGAGAGTCGTGCTGCTCACGGAGTAAATCAGTGCGATTGTCAGAATAAACAAAAAGATGGGAGCAAAAAAAGCAATGATCAGCTTCGTCCTAAGGTGCTGGGATTGCCCGGGAACCTTTTCTATTTTTATCTTTTCCGGCTTTTGCTTATCTGTAATTCTTTTCTCCGTTTTTTGCTTTTCAGACTTCTTCTTTTCTGACTTAACTCTCTCTGGCTCTTTCTTTTCCGGTTTCACTTTTTCCTTCTTTTTCTTCTCAGGTTTTATCTTTTCCGATTTTTTTATTTCAGTTTTTTTCTTTTCTTTTAACTGGTTATCCGGCATCTTTTTCCTTGCCATATTCTTACCTCGCTTTTCATCCCATGATAGATGTCTTGGAACCGCAAAAATCATCCTCTGTAAATGCCCATCCCCAAAACAGAACAATTGCCTAGCACTTATTACTATAATTTTCAATATATTCATTCATATTTTATCAATGTTTAACAATATTTACAATAAAAAAATAAGATTTTCCGGCATATGGTTCGGATAAAACAAACGCCCCGCTCTACGCGTACCATCATTTGTATAGACTTTGCGGACGGAATATACTACCATATTCCGTCCGCCACAATGGAAGTAACAAATATTGCATAATTGGATTTGTCTAAATGATTTAACCCTTTACTGCTCCTGCCACAACCCCTTCAATAATGTATTTCTGGCATGCCAGATAGAAAATGACGATGGGGATAATTGCCAGAACCAGCATTGCCATCATCTGCCCCATCTCAACTGCGCCATAACCGCCCTTTAAATACTGGACAGCAATAGGAATCGTCTTCCACTTTCTCTGGTCAAGTACCAGATATGGAAGCAGGTAGTCATTCCAGATCCACATTGCCTGAAGGATTGCAACTGTGATCATGGTAGGCTTCATAATCGGAAGAACCACTCCAAAAAAGGTCTGCAGAGGATTACATCCGTCGATCATAGCCGCCTCTTCTATCTCAAGCGGTATAGATTTAACGAAACCAACAAACATGAAGATTGCCAGCCCTGCACCAAATCCTAAGTAAACGAAAATAATACCGAAAGGATTAGAGCAATGCAGCATATTTGCAATCTTGGATAATGTAAACATTACCATCTGGAAGGGTACAATCATAGAGAACGCACACAACATATAAAAGGTTCTCGAAAAAGCACTGTTTACACGTGCTATATACCATGCACACATAGATGTGCAAAGGCAGATCAAAAGTACGGATATAACCGTAATGAAAAGTGAAACAACAAAGGCTCCGAAGAAATTGGTCTTCTCAATACCCTTTGTGTAGTTCAAAAACTCCACAAACGACTTTTCATTGGGAAGTGCAAAGGGAGTCTTGTTAATCCAGACTTTACTTTTAAAAGAGTTATATACAACAATGACAATGGGGAGAATATACACTACAGATAAAATCGTGAAAAAGAGTGTAAGCGCCCACCCATGTTTTGCTTTTCTAGCATTTTCCATTATTGCTGCACCTCCTTCGATCTTGTTGCGCGGAGCTGAATAATCGCAATCACTGCAACCAAAATAAAGAATACAACCGCTTTTGCCTGTCCAACACCTTCCCATCCATTTCTGCCATAGAAGGTATTGTAAATATTAAGGGCAAGCAATTCTGACCTGTCTGACGGTGCACCTGCTGTCAACGCCAAGTTCTGGTCATATAACTTGAATGCATTCGTCAACGTTAAGAAGGTACAAATTGTTATAGAAGGCATTACCATTGGAATCGTAACACTCTTAAGTGTCTGAAACTTCGTTGCTCCGTCAATTTTCGCTGCTTCAATCAGATCCCCCGGGACATTCTGGATACCTGCAATATAGATGATCATCATATAACCAATCTGCTGCCAGTTAAGCAAAATAACTAAGCCCCAGAAACCATATTTTTCACTGAACGTTAAGGTCAGATCATATCTTGCCAGAATACCATTAAGAATCAGCTGCCAAATATAACCAAGTACGATGCCGCCGATCAGATTTGGCATAAAAAACACTGTTCTGAAAACATTCGTCCCCTTGATTCCCTTGGTAAGAAGAAGGGCAACTGCAAATGCCAGAACATTGATCGATATAACCGCAACCAATGAAAATAAAGCTGTATACCATAATGCATGAACAAAAGTAGGATCGCCCCAAATTTTAGCATAATTGCTGAACCCTATCAATTTCGCATCTTTTACTGTTGTAAAACTGCAGAATGATAAATATACACCCATAATAAAGGGGATTATAAAAAATACCGTAAATGCCGCCGCTGTAGGCAATGCAAATATAGGGAAATATTTTTTTATCGTTTTCTCCATGATATCCTCTCTCCTAATCCAAGAGGGTGAACGAAAAATCGTTCACCCTCTTACATGTCCTTAGGGCTTTTAACTATATCATTATCAATTAGTTATTAGCTGCCTGATATTCTGTAGCCCAACCATCAACGAATGCTGTTACAACTGCATCCCATTCGCCAGTTCCTGCTGCATATTCTGTAAGTGCAGAACCAACGCCATCCTTCCATGTCTCTGAAGGGATTGTAGGGAAGCACCAAGCTACGGATGTCTTTCCACCTGCAATGTACTCATCTGCTGCTTTGATCAGAGCGTTCTCTGCAACATATCCATCGTCAAATGTTGAGAAAGGTGTTAAGAATCCCATTGTGTTAGCCATTGCATCTCTACCTTCGTCAGATGTGATAACCCATGCTAAGAAATCAAGTGTTGCCTGGATATCAGCTTCTGATGCCTGGCTGTTTACACACCAATAGTTTTCAGAACCTGTACAAAGTCCCTGGTTCTCTTCGCCTTCAGCGCCGATGAAGATCGGAAGCATTCCAAGATCATCGTCTGTCATTCCAGCGTTGATCAGGTTACCATACTCCCATGTACCATTCTGGAAGAATACTGCCTCACCTAAAGCAAATTCTGCTTCTGCTTCATCACCAGTCTTGCTGGAAAGAAGGGTAGGTGCGCATGTAGAATTGTTGATGTAAAGATCCCAGATTGCTTTGTAGTTGTCAAGGTATGTACCTTCGATAGCTGCAACTGAGCTGTAGCCGTTTCCTTCAAACTCATAGTAGATAGGAAGGTTAGCAAGGTGTGTCTTAAATCTCCAGTCAGAGGATGAATCCATACCAGCTGAAGTGAACGCGCCTTCAACGCCTAAATCTTCTTTGTTAGCCTGAATGCTTTCAGCAACTGCCTTTAACTGATCGAAGCTGTTGATTTCAGCTACGTCAGAAATTACAGCGTAATCCTTTGTAAGGTAGTCAGCCATGATTGTCTTGTTGTAGATGATACCGTAAGTTTCGATAACGTAAGCAATACCGGTTACTGCATCGCCCTCTTTGAGTACGAAGTCATCGCTCTTTACATTCTTGTAAAGTTCGCTGCCTGATAAATCATAGCAGTAGTCTTTCCATGTAGCCATACCTACAGGTCCGTTTACCTGGAACAGTGTAGGAGCTTCTGTCTTAGCGATTTCTGACTTCAGGGTTGATTCGTATGTACCTGATGCTGCTGTAACAACGTCAACCTGAACGCCTGTCTGCTCTGTGTACTTAGCTGCTAATGCAACCCAGTCATCTGCCTGCTCAGGTTTGAAGTTCAGGTAGTATACAGAACCACCTTCTGCGCTTGCTGCTGCATCATCTGCAGGTGCCTCTTCTTCAGCGTCAGCTGCTGCATCGTCTGCAGGTGCTTCTGCTTCTGTCTCAGCTGCTGCGTCATCTGCAGGTGACGGTGTTGTTGTGTCGTCGGAACCGCCGCAGCCAATCAGCATGCTGGATACCATTGCAACACAAAGTAATGCACTAATTACTTTCTTTTTCATAATAATACCTTTCCTCTCCTTTATTAAATTATTATGTTTCACGGAAGTATTTTGGAAACGTTTCCGCGCATATATTTAAGATAACATTTATGACAGAATTTTGCAAGACTTGTTTCGCATTTTAGGAGATTATCCAAATAATTTCGTCGCTTTTGCAGATTTATCACCTCTTTTTTTGTATAATTTGTACATGTTTTATTTTCGTTTTTCAGCATATCGCCATCAAACAAACACTGCCACGCTCCGCGAGACAGCTTATTGTAATAAAAGGCAGGGAGTTTTTTCCCTGCCTGATTTTTAAATTGAAGCAATGTCGATCAATGTAAACTGATCGTTGGCATTTTCAAGGCTGGTCACCAGCGCCCTCGCCGTATCCATTGCCGTGATGCAGTTCACGCCGGTTTCAATGGAAGTCCTCCTGATCAGGAATCCATCCCTGGACTTATCCCGCCCCTGGGTAGGGGTATCGATCACCAGATCGATCCTGTGTCCTAAGATCAGATCCATGACGGTAGGGGATTCCTGGGAAATCTTATTTACCTTGCGTGCCTTCACACCAGCCTCGTTCAAAGCTGCCGCCGTGCTTCTGGTGGCATAGATGGTATAACCAAGCTTTTCAAATCTCCGCCCGATTTCCACTGCCTCGCCTTTATCCGCATCCTTGACTGTGATGATCATCTGCTTATGCCTTGGCAGATCCACCCCGGCTCCTAAGAACGCTTTGTAAAGCGCCTCGTTAAAGGTTCTGGCAATTCCAAGGCACTCTCCCGTGGATTTCATTTCCGGACCAAGGCTGATTTCCGCGCCTCTGATCTTTTCAAAGGAAAATACCGGCATCTTGATTGCAAAATAATCCGCCTCCGGCTGCAGCCCCGGTTCATATCCAAGCTCCCTGATGGTCTTGCCGATGATTACCCATGTGGCGAGATCCACGATTGGAATCCCTGTCACCTTGCTGATATAGGGCACGGTACGGGAAGACCGGGGGTTGACTTCTATCACATAGACTTCCTCCCCGATGGCAATAAACTGGATATTGATCAGCCCCTTGACATGGAGCGCCTTTGCAAGCCTTCTGGTATATTCCGTGATTTTTTCTTTTACCGTTTCAGAAATGGTAGGCGCGGGGTAGACGGAAATACTGTCCCCTGAATGTACCCCGGTTCTTTCAATATGTTCCATGATTCCCGGAATCAAGATGTCCGTGCCGTCACAGACCGCATCCACCTCTATCTCCTTCCCCTGCAGGTACTTGTCTACAAGAATGGGATGGTCCTGGGCAATCCGGTTGATAATGTCCATGAACTCTTCTATCTCTTCATCTGAAATGGCAATCTGCATTCCCTGACCGCCAAGCACATAGGAAGGTCTCACCAGCACCGGATATCCCAGCCTGTTTGCCACCTCCTTTGCCTCCTTAGCGGTGTACACCGTGCCTCCTGCCGCTCTGGGAATCTTGGTCTGTTCCAGAATCTTATCGAACAGCTCGCGGTCCTCCGCGGCGTCCACATCCTCCGCCCTGGTTCCTAAAATCGGCACCCCCATCTTCATAAGGCTCTCCGTCAGCTTGATCGCCGTCTGCCCGCCGAACTGCACCACTGCCCCGTCGGGCTTTTCTATATGGACGATGCTTTCCACATCCTCCGGGGTAAGGGGCTCAAAATATAGCTTATCCGCAATGTCAAAATCGGTGCTCACCGTCTCTGGGTTGTTGTTTATAATAATCGTCTCATATCCTGCTTTGGCAAATGCCCAGGTGGCATGGACAGAGCAATAGTCGAACTCGATTCCCTGGCCAATCCTGATAGGTCCTGAGCCAAGCACCAGCACTTTCTTAGGCGGATTGGTCTTAACTGCTTCATTCTCACCGCCGTATACCGAATAATAATAGGGCGTGCTCGCCTCAAATTCAGCGGCACAGGTATCTACCATTTTATAGACGGCCACGATTCCGTTTTCGTAACGCATCTTTTTAATCTCTTCTTCCGTTATACCGGTCAGCCTGCTGATTACATTGTCTGGAAATTCAAGCCGCTTTGCCTCTCTTAAAAGATCTACGCTCAAGCTCTTTGTCTTAAGCGCCTGTTCCATTTCCACCAAGATTGCAATCTTATCGATGAACCAATGGTCGATCATGGTGATTGCATGGATGGTGTCATAGTCGATTCCTTTGCGCAGCGCCTCGGCAATCACATAAATCCGCTGATCGTCCACCACATGCAGCCTCTCTTCCAATTCCTCTTTGGAAAGAGCGCTGAAATCATAGCTGAGCAGGCAGTCCACATGCTGCTCTAATGAACGGATTGCCTTCATGAGCGCCCCCTCAAAGCTGTTACAGATGCTCATGACCTCTCCGGTGGCCTTCATCTGGGTGGTCAGCGTCCGCTTTGCCGTAATGAATTTGTCAAAAGGAAGTCTCGGCAGCTTCACCACGCAGTAGTCTAAGGTCGGTTCAAAACTTGCATAAGTCTTTCCGGTAATGGCGTTTTTGATTTCATCCAGCGTATAGCCCAGCGCAATCTTGGCAGCAACCTTTGCGATCGGATACCCCGTCGCCTTGCTTGCAAGCGCCGAAGAACGGCTCACGCGGGGATTGACCTCAATCACGCAATATTCAAAGCTGGTGGGATGGAGGGCAAACTGCACATTACATCCGCCTGTGATTTTCAGTTCGTTTATAATATTGAGCGCAGAGGTACGGAGCATCTGATATTCCTTATCCCCCAGCGTCTGGGAAGGAGCCACTACAATGCTGTCCCCTGTATGAACGCCCACGGGATCGATGTTTTCCATATTACACACGGTAATGCAATTGCCTGCGCTGTCGCGCATCACTTCATACTCGATTTCCTTCCATCCCGCAATGCAGCGTTCCACCAGGACCTGCCCCACACGGGAAAGACGAAGACCGTTTTCCAAAATGCTTTCCAGTTCTTCCTGATTGTGGGCGATGCCGCCGCCGGAGCCTCCCAGCGTATAAGCAGGACGCAGTACCACAGGATAGCCGATGGACTTGGTAAAGATAACGCCGTCCTCCACCGTCTCCACCACCTTAGAAGCGGCGCAGGGTTCGCCGATCTTTTCCATGGTGTCTTTAAACTCCTGCCGGTCTTCCGCCTTCTTGATGGTAGCCGCCGTGGTTCCCAGCAGTCTGACATGATGGGACGCCAAAAATCCGGATTCTTCTAACTCCATTCCGAGATTCAGCCCTGCCTGTCCGCCCAAGGTAGGCAGAATACTGTCGGGCTTTTCTTTTTCGATGATCTGCTCTAAGACCTTTGCATTCAAAGGCTCTATGTACACCTTGTCCGCGATATCCTTATCCGTCATGATCGTGGCAGGATTCGAGTTGACCAGGATTACCTCCACCCCTTCTTCCTTAAGGGAGCGGCACGCCTGCGTCCCTGCATAGTCAAATTCTGCTGCCTGTCCGATTACGATAGGACCGGAACCGATTACCATTACTCTTTTTACGTCTGGATTCTTAGGCATTTTTCCCCACCTCCATCATCTTGATAAATCTGTCGAAGAGATAACCGGAATCCTGCGGTCCCGGGCATGCCTCCGGATGAAACTGAACCGTAAAAATATTTTTGCCTACATAGGAAAGCCCCTCATTGGTTCCGTCATTCACATTCACAAACGCCGGAACTGCCGTCTTCGGATCCAGCTTGTCCATATCCACTACGTAGCCATGGTTCTGCGAGGAAATATAGACCCGCCCGGTGGCAAGGTCCTTTACCGGATGATTGCCTCCCCGGTGCCCGTATTTCATCTTAAAAGTATCCGCCCCTGTGGCAAGCGCCATCAGCTGGTGCCCTAAGCAGATTGCAAAAATAGGTGTATCCGATTCATAAAGTTTTCTGATCTCTTCTATAACATCAGTGCACTCCTTCGGATCCCCCGGTCCGTTGCTCAACATGATACCGTCAGGGCAATCTGCCAGAATCTCTTCCGCCTTGGCAAAAGCCGGATAAACCGTCACATCACAGCCCCGCTGTGCTAGGGACAAGGCGATATTGCCCTTAGCCCCCAAATCCAGCAGCGCCACCTTTTTCCCAAGCCCGCTTAGCATTCTTACAAGGCTGGGACGCATTTCACGCACGCCGGCTGCCAAGTCTTCCGGCACAAACTTAGCGCTCCCTGATAGGGGACCGTTTTCTGCAAGCGTTTTTGCGCCTTTTATTTCATATTTCTGGGAACAGGTTACTTTTTCCACCACTTTACCGGTGGTATATGCTTTTAATTTAGGGAGAATTGTATCAAGATCGTAGGCTTCATTGGTGGTAATCATACCATTCATGGTACCTTTTTCACGAAGAATTTTAGTGAGGGCACGTGTATCGATGCCTGCTATACCCGGAATGTCCTGCCAGATGAGAAATTCCTGAATCGTCATGTCTTTTCGGAAATTGCTGGGTAAGCGCGACAGCTCTCTCACAATGAAGCCATCCGGCCACGCCCTTTTCGATTCCATATCTTCTTTGCAGATTCCGTAGTTGCCTATCAGCGGATAGGTCATGCAGACTGCCTGCCCCGCATAGGAGGGATCCGTCAGCACTTCCAGATAGCCTGCCATGGAAGTGTTAAATACGATTTCACTGATGATTTCCTTCTCGGCGCCGATATGCATTCCTGTAAATACGGTGCCATCTTCCAGAATTAAAAATGCTTTCATGTAGTCCCTGCTCCCTTTCTCTCATATTCTTTTGCAAATCGTTTCATTATAGCACAAGAGTAATTTCTCTTCAACTGGGAAATTTGCTTTTATTCAAGTTTTATTCGAGACCTACAGTCAAATCCAAAGCCGATCTGAGAATCAGATTATGTGCTCACTGCTTTGGCTGACAAACATGCCCCTAAGGAAACTGCCGCCACATTGATTGCCAAACCGATTTTCAGTCTCCTTTTGTGGATTCCCAGAACCGACAATTCTTTCTTTTTTACAATAAGAATATAGAAATCATCATGAAACCGCAAAGGATTCCGAATACATTCTCCTTATCAATTTCAAAATTCAACCATTTATTCTTCATGCTTTTCCTCCTCCTGATAAATAATACTATATATAGTACTACGATACAGTAGTATACCACGCCAAAGAGTGAAAGCATTTTTTCACCAAAAAAGGACTATAACGATTACTATCATAGTCCTGAAAGATTGATACATAATCCTGCGCCAAACGTATTGCAGGGTATTTGCAGCCCCAGACGCAGCTCCATTCTATAATGCAGATATTTATAGAACATTTTCATTATCATATTTTGGGAACAATTTTCATAATATTCGTGCTTACGCAAAATAATTTCAAATTTCCAGATATCATCACCATGAATCACCTCATTTTCATCATCGATTTGTATAGCTGCTTTGCATTATTTTATCCATTTATGGTTTATCACAAATAAGTATAACCCACGTATGAACCGCCAGGGACCCAAGATGAGCCTTGCAGCGAGCAGATATCTTTTGGATGGATTTACATGCCATTCCGCCCTTCCCCAGAAGGAGTAGCAGCCTCCTTTATATCCGCTGTTCCAGGGTTTCTGGGGACCAATATAGTGCATAATCCTACAAGTCGATTTCTTCTGTGCCCGAGGCATCAAATATTCCTTCAGGTAAAGAACATTGACATGCAAATTATAACCGTCTTTTACATATTTTATTTTGCCTTCCCACATGATATTGATCAAATCCTGATCCGGAAACAAAAGTTCCTCCTCCCGCGCACGCAAAACATGCCAAAGCTCTTCTATATCCATCTCTTCCCGCATTTTCTTTAAATCCATAAGCAGAACGCCTGAGTTGATATAAACGGTATCTGGCTTTAGTCCAAGTCTTTTTATATCGTCCATTCCAGTGCATCGTTCTCTTACTGCCGCAATCGCAGCACCTGCAAGATCCATGTGGTAAAATTCGCTCAGGGAATCATTAATGATTGTGTCCGGGTCTAAATACAGCACCCTTTCCTCCTCGGGCAAAATCCACGGGCAGAGCAGCCGATAATACATTTCCTTCGTAAAATGCTGCATAATAGGCGCTTTGTCAAAAAGTTGATCAGAGACCGGAATCTCTGCAAGCAGCGCTCCATAAGAACTGCAGAACGCCTTCAGCATTTCCACATTCTTTGCCGAAATGCTGGAATGTATCAAGAAAACTGTAACCGGCTCCTTCTGGGTGGCAAAAAGGCTGTAAAGCATCACCTTAAGAGGATAAATATAATTTTCATTGATTGTCACTGCCACTTTCATTCCATCCATGTTTTTTTCTCCTGCTCATTTTTATGACTATACAAACCACAGCCATGGTTAAAAATGCAGCTGCGATTGAAATAGCGATTCTGTCGGTTCTGACTACTGTCCTCACCGCTGCCAACGCAGATACGCTTTCCACACAAAGAGTCTCCCCCTCGGCAGCTACCGCAAGGCACTGTGTCCCTGCGCTCTGATCGTCTACATAAATTTCCCATGTACCGGAGAGCGGAACAAATTCCACTGCTTCCTGCGTCGGGTTAAATAAGAGACAGATCTGGCGATCCGTAAATAAATTTATCGGTTCTCTCGCATAATAACCCAAAACATTTTCCGGAAGATTCTCGATGAGAACAAGATTTTTATTCAGCTGCTTTTGCGTCACATAGCGAAGCCCTCTGTGTTCCTTGCGAAAAGCAATCAACCCTTTATAGTACTCCAGCACATCCTTATTTTCCGTCCTATTCTTCCATTCAAGACCATTCACTCCATCCCCCGCTATATAAGAGCCTCCATATATGACATCCGGATTGGTGGGGGAAGCTTTGGTCCGCAAAAATTCTTCACCGCTGTGCAAAAACGGCGTACCCTGACACAGGAGCACACAGGCGGCTCCAAACCTGTCTCTTCGCTTTAAGAGCGATAACTCTTCCTCTGGACAGCTTAAAGAAATCAAATCCCACAGCGTATAGCCGTCGTGGCAGGAGGCATAGTTGATGCACTGCAGAGGGTTCGCCGTCCATATTCCCATCCGTGCTGTCGTGTCCGAATAATCGCCTGCGCCTGCAAACCCAAACTTTACTCCCAGAAGGGTGCTTTCTTCCTCCAGAAAGCCGCAGATATAGTTCTGCACCGCCCTGCGGAACACATTGTTGAAAGTTCCGATTTTGGGGGCAAGGTAAGCATTAAAGGACTCCATCCGATTCCCTTCGTAAATGGTCTCGCCGGCATCCCATCCTTCTCCATACAAAACAGCGTGGGGATTGATACGGTACACTTCCTTTTCAATTTCCTGCATGGTCTCCACATCGATCAGCCCCATCAGATCGAACCGGAAGCCGTCTACATGATATTCCCGCATCCAATACTTTACAGCATCGACTACATATTTCCTCACCATCGCCCGCTCTGTCGCAAGTTCATTTCCGCATTTTGAACCGTTTGAAAAACTCCCGTCCTCTTTGATGCGATGATAATATCCGGGAACAATGCGGTTAAAATTGGAATCTGCGCTGTAATAGGTGTGATTGTATACCGCATCCATAATCACTCCGATTCCCTGTCCGTGAAGACTTTGTATCATCTTCCTCAATTCCTGCACTCTCACTTCGCCGTGATAAGGGTCCGTAGCATAAGACCCCTCAGGCACAAAATAATTCACAGGATTATAGCCCCAATTATAGGATTCCCACGGCTCTTTTTCATCCACCCCGTAAAAATCCTGGATTGGAAGAAAATGCACATGAGTGACCCCTAAACTGGCAAGATAAGAAAGCCCTGTGCTGTCCCCTGCAGAATTGACTGTATTTTCCTCGGTAAGTCCCAAAAACTTTCCCTTGTGATAAACACCGGAATCAGCGTCGGAAGTATAATCCCTGACGCTCACCTCATACAAAATCACATCTTCTCTTTTTATATTCCGAATAAAGGTATCTTCTTCAAATCCCTCCGGCATCCCTGCACCTGTCGCCAGAATCATTCCCCGCTCTCCATTGACACCGGTACTTTTCGCATAAGGGTCCACTACCTCCCATTCGCTCCCCTGTACATTCACCAGATAAGTATAGTATTGATTTGCATAGTCCCCTGAAAGGGTTACGCCGAAAACGCCTTTTTCCATATAGGAAAGCGGTTCTGACCTTAACAAGTTATCCCCGTCTCCTTCCTCATAAAGCAGCAGGGTGACGCTCTCTGCCATTGGTGCCCATAACTTGAAAACACTTTTATCTTTCTCATATACGACCCCCAGATCATCCCCATCGTACACAAAATTGTCCGTAAACAGACGGGTATCGTAGATTCCTCCGAACCGGATGACCTCCCTGACATCCTCCATCACCAGATAAAAAGTGTTCGGCAAAGGTACCGCCTCCTTTAAAGTTAACTTCCCCGACAGCAGATTATCATCCCACACCACTTCCTGTGCTTCCAATTCATATTCATTTCCGTGATAATCCACTACCTGAAAAGAAGCGCCAGAAGGCACAAGTCCCCGGAAGAAAATCTCCGTCTCCGATTCTAGGCACGCATCAAAAATATGGGCTGCCTCTCCTTTTTCTCCATAGGTAACAGCCTCCTCTCCCTGCCACAGCCACACAGAAAGATGACCGTCCTTCGCCTGGCTCAAGTCAAGGAACCGGTCTTCCGCTATATCCTTTTCCTCCCAATCTCCTTTTCTGATCAGAATACCAATCCGGGTATTTTCATCCACACCGGCTAAGGCAATCTCGCTATAGCCCCCTTCTTCATCTACTTGAAAAGGATATGCCTGCCCCTCCTGCCCTTCCAGCCCTTCCTGCCCTTCCTGCCAAAGCCAGAGATTCCATCCCTCATAGTCATCCTCCTGACGAATATAATGGATTTCCAGTGTCAGGGGTTCTTTTTCCTTCCCCTGCACCCACTTTGAAGTTCCCAGCCAGCATAAAAAAAACATCCCTACAAAAAATGCAGCTCTCTTTCCCATCTTCCTATACCCCTATGCCCTATCCGGCTTCCCCTTTTAAACGTTCCAATGCCTTGCGCTGTCTGCACATGATGTCCACCGTCATCTCAGGCTCATTTACTGCCCTTTGTATCCCTTCCACGATAGCCTGCGGCTCCAGCTTTGTCAGTATCCCTGTTCCATAATAGGAAAGCTGCTCCGCGTTTCCTCCACAATCGGAAGCTACCACTCTTTTGCCCAAAATCACTGCTTCCGTGATGGAAGTGCAAAAGCCTTCAAAGCGGGTCTCCTGCAAGTAAATATCGCAGGCGGCAATATAGGGATAAGGATTTTCTCTTGCCCCCAGCAGAAAAAAGCAATCGTCCACACCTTCCTCTTTAATCTCTTTCTCCAATTGATTGTGAAGCGCGCCTTCTCCTATCACATACCATACTGCCTTGATCCCTTTTCGCTTCATAAGCGCCATCGTCTGTATCGCCACATCAAACGCCTTTACATACTCCAGCCTTGCTGCCGTAAGGAGGCACAAAACGCCCTCCTGCCTCTTGATTTCAGGCGCGGTTCCTTCCTTCGCCCTTTCTCTGATCCAGTCTGCATCCGTAAAGTTATAAAAAGTTTCGATTTTATCTTCACAGGTAGGAAAAATCTTTTTCAATTCCTCCGTTATATGATTGGACACGCAGTAGATTCTGTCAGCTTTCTCATAATAAGGGCGGTCCATCAAAGGGCAATAGCCGCTCAGATCATATTCATTGTGGAGGAAGACTATTTTTCTTTTTGCCTTCACATGATCCAACGTATAATAAGTAGCTGCTCCCTGTATATATCCTACTGCCAGATCAAATTCTTCTGCAAGATGAGGTGCCGCGTCCGAAATCAATTTCCAGCACAGCCGCTTCCTGCTTACCTTTTTTTCTTTTACCTGCCACAAAAAAAGACGCAGGGTTATAAAGAAATTTCTAACCAGATTCCCCCTTCTGAACAATCCCTTTAGGATTTCCTTCGCAAAATTCTTCCTCGCCTTATAGTCGAACACCGACACTGCCTGCGGCGATTCATTCAAGATCCGCACAAAGGAAGGCACTTCCAGAAACAATTCCCCTCTTCCCAACACAGAAAAAAGAGAAATCTCATAGGTTTCATCCTCCCACGCTTTGAGCAGGTGCAAAAGGCATCTCTCCGCCCCAGCCCTGCCCATTGTATTGATTACAAACAGTACCTTTTTTCTCATAGTCTCCGTAAAACTCCCGCTTCTTTATTCTTCTTCCTGTCCGCGCTTTTGTGCCAGCATCCGGTCATACGCTTCCTCAGATATCACATTATATCCATAATCCACCGCCAGATTATTGAGTGCATATTCATTCTGCTCAAGGCGGTACACAATACAATCCTCTGATTCTCTGTACACAGACATCTGATCCGGAAACATTTCCGAATAAACCTTTATCCATGCTGCCAGTTTGGCTTCTATTGCCCTTCTGTTTTCATCCAGATTATAATATTTCATAGAACCTGTGTTGGAAATTCCCAGCATCTCCCGGGTCACCACCTGGTCCGCATCTGCTATATCGATTGGTCTGTCTTCATATTGCTGCCCCATAATCCTATAGGCATTGTACATAACAGGCTTTTTTTCCAAAACAAAAAACACATATTTCGTGGGCAGTTCCAGATATCGGTCCGGCGCATAACATTCCATATTCTCAATAAATTCCCACAATTCATAATGATACCCCCGTCCCCTAATCAAAGATACTTCCTCCACTGGAGATACCACAGTCCATGTATTCTTCTTGTATTCCTTCGAGATATCCACACACACTTTTGCCGCCATAGAGGTTTCAAGATAAAAGTAGGACTGCATCGGAATATTTCCCAGACCATAAGTAACATAGAAACAGGCTGCTGCCGCAGCGATTCCAGACAGCTGCGAAATCCTTTTTCCCCATTTTCCGAAATAAACTGCCAGTGTTTCAAAGGGAAGCGTCAAAAGAACCGGGCTCAAATATCCGATGAACATTCTGACCCTTTCTTCCTTCATAAGCCGGGGTATTCCGAGAATCCAATACCCCATCACGATCACGCAAAAAACCAGCGTCAGCCAGACTGCAAAAAACTGCTTGTTCTGCCACTCCTTCCGCCTTTTGCCTATGACCAGAAAGTAAACGCCTGCATACAGGATTCCTCCCCAAAATACATAGCCCCAGACCACATACATTTGATCCGCCATCATATGAAAGAACTGGTACAGGACATTTTGATTTTTTCCCGAATCCTCTTCTTCCTGTTGGCCTTCAACCGTCTCCATCTCCTCATCTAAATCCAGCGAATCAGCCGATTCAGACGTCTGCATCACGCTTAACGCCCATGTCATCGATCCCTGCCAGTTTTTTCCTTCCAATTTTCCAATCAGAAAAGGCGTCAATGAAAGACAGCAGATAAGGATCAGGCAGCGAAACAAAGGCAGGATCATCTTTTCCTCCCATATTTTCCGAAGATAGACCAGCACCAGACTGCCGCAGAGCACCACCGCAAAGATCACAGTAAAGAAATGCGTCGATAAAGCCAGAGAGGAGGCAAGCGCAAAATAAATACCGTCCTCTTTCTTCTTCTCCTCCAGAAATCTTCCTAAAAGCAAAAGACCAATGAGCAAAAAGGGCATTGCAAATTCCTGGGGCAGGGTAAATGCCATACGATACGCAAAGGGATTTCCCACGAAGTCCGTCACCCCATAAAGCACCAGATAAATCAGAACGGCTGCACGGCTGCGTCCTGCACGGCGTAAAAAGAAGACCGCTGCCGCTGCCACAAGAATGCTATTTAGCGCGCCGTAATAGCGCATAATCTGATTGATGTGGAGTCCGCTCAAAAAATGCAGGGCGGACAGCATATTATGCATGCCAAACGGATAAATACCGTCATAAAAGATATCTCCTGCCTCCATGAAGTTGATCCATTCATTGTGCACATACATATCAGAAGTCCTGTACGCATAGGTTCCAAAAAAAGCCGGCAGTCTGCGCTGCATCAAGATTACGAAAGCAATCAGGCAAACTGAAAAATAAACGATCCGCCCAAAGGTGATACTTCTGAAAAATTCTTTGATCCCTGCCTTTAAGGATTTCCACCCCTTCCGCATCCAATCTTTGATAAAGATCTCCGCACGGTACTGTCCGCCTCCAAGAAGCGCCATTACCTTAAAGGTATCCATAATGATCTTCCTGTAGTTTACCTTTTTGATAAAGCCATATACAATCAAAGTAAGCACAAGCGCCAGCACAAGGGTATATCTATTGTAAATATGAAGAAGCGCCAACGCATACACCCAGCTGATACATACGGTGTAGCTGACCAGCAATGCCTTGACCACACTGTCCGCTGCCTGTCTCTTCCCAAAAGGAAGCCGCAGCACTTTTGCCGGCAAAAACACCATCAGCACCAAATACAAGATTATAAAATATGCAATACTGCCTGCTTCCTGCATGAGCGTTCCTCCTTTATCTTTTCATCCAGTAGCGCATGATATCCAGTCCCTTACGCGAAAGCGCCAGACCGGAACCCGCCAATTCTTTCAGGCACCTGTAAAAATCCTCTTCCTTGCCCAAATGGTATTTTATATACAAAACATTTAAATATGACTGTTCGGCATCCGGCCATCTCTCTATGGAATATTCCGCCCATTTTTCTGCTTCCTGGCTTTTGCCTTCTTTGTAAAGAGCAGTCACCATCATCGCGCACTGTTCGCCTGTGACAGCCGCCGAATGATGTTTGGCAAGATTCTCAACCAGTCCCGTATAAATGTAGAGGTACATCATTTCTTCCACCCCCAGCAGAGCGCCGCTGCCTAAGATTCGCAGCACTGCATCTATATATTCTTCGTTTGCCTCCCTGTTGGTCCTGTCTTCATCATAAACTGCCTGCAGACGATTCACTTCTGCTGTAAACTTGCTCATAATGTCTGTCAGCGCAGAAGCTGCATAGTGAACCGTCTCCGGATCCTCATTATCGATTGCCTTACGGATCAATCCCATGCTGTCGCTGACGTCCGTTTTAAGCAGGTTGATCATCGCCTCTCTTCTGTCCTTTGCAGTGGAGACGGTAAGCACTTCCTCAATTGGAAGACTTTTCATCTCCGTCTCCTTGTCGATTTCCTGCTCAAATTCTTTCTTTGTCTTATCCAGGCTTAAGCTGGCATAGTCAACTTCTTCCTCCTTGGAAAGCCGCCCCAGAATGTAGCTGAAAAAATAACAGCATGGTGCCGTAACGGGGCAAAGCGCCATAATCGTACCCCGCACAAATACAAAACGCATTTTTGTCCTTAAATACATCACTGCCATGTAAGCCACCGCTATTATGAAATTAACAATCAACACCAGCCATACGACCGTCGCTCCATTAATCTTCATCTTTCGTTACCACCCTACACCGGAAGCCTTCCCTCGTAAGCTTCCGCACTACGAATTCTGCTCCATCATAATTTGTATGCGCAAGTATATAGATATAATCACTTCCCTCTTTCAGATATCCGATTCTGTCGCTGTCCCTTAAGATACCGCTTAATTCCATGTTAAGCTGCGTCCGGTCTCTTCCCTCTGTGGCCACGCAGACCAAAGTATATTCCGCCTCTTCCTGGGGTACTCCTTTAAGCTGTTCTTCCACTCTATTTCGGAATGCTTCTGGCAGCATGATGTTGGTATCCTCATAGTACTCTTGATTACGTCCAACCTTTTCATACTGGTATCCCTTTTCCAGACTAGAGGTAATGATCTTCACAAGGACCAAAAACAAATTCTTCTTGTAAAGGTTGACCTCGTCAAATTCCATATTCCAGAGCATAATAATATAAATCAATTTATTTCCTGAATAAATCGGCGCCGCCATACGCGGAAGTTCCCCGCCGATCTCATGATTGATAAATACATCGCCCTCCATCAAAGCTTTGCCCAGCTCCTTGTACTCGCTAAGCAGGATGGTCCTAAGCCCACCCGTTTCTTTTGTGGTAGCGCCCACAAAGTGGAAATACTGGTCCGTGCCGGCATAATAAATCGACACATCTTTCACCGACATAATTTTGCTGACCACCCGGAGTGATGCCATGATCACCTTATCCACTTCAAGTACATCCAATTCCGAAACCACATTGTAAATCTTACCGATACTGTCTCCATAGTTGATCAGTCTGTCCTCGAAGGTCTTCTTAATTTCCACATTTGTCCGGTTGATATCGATAATCCTTGTATATTCCTCCTCCAGTTCCCTAAGCTGATCCATCCGCTCTTTCAGTTTGGTCCGGTGGAGCAGGAAAGAGTAGGAAACCCCTATAGCAATTATAAAATAGAATAAGACCTGAAGGACAAATTGGTACTGGGACAACACGCCGCTTACCGTTCCCCCGTCTAAAATTTCCATCCACAAATTTGCGCAGGAGGCAAGCAGAACTGCCAGAATGCTCTCCCCAACGCCTCGCTTTAAGGCGATTATCACGATATACAAAAGCAGAAAATCCACATACACAAATGCGTCCATACTTCCCTTTAAGAAATATTGGGCAGCAAAAGCTACCGCAAACACAAGAAGATTTTCCAGTACATGCACGACATATGTCATGCCCTGTCTGATCTGGGCTTTTGCCGACTGGCTTTTTTCATACAATTCTTCCTGTAGTTTTGTCCTGCGTATCTGGGCAATCTTCTTATGATTCTTACTTAAGAAGTTCTCGATTCTTTCCAATCCGGTTTTTATATCTATTCTAGGGGTATAACCAAAATCCTCGTTGAAGGTTCTGTCGCTTGAAGCTGCTGTATCCGTAATAAACATTGTCCCTAATGCCTTTGGCGCGCTTTTTTCATAAAGCCTTTCTATATGAGATGCGAACGTTTCCCCGTCTACGCGCTCTTTTCCCCCCACTTCGTAGCAGGAAAAAGGATCCTTATCCAACCCTTCTTTGCCCACACGGTAGACAGCGTCTGCCAGATCAGTGACATAGATCAGTTCAGTTTCTGACGCTAAAAGCTGATAATCCGCCCCGCCTCTTGCCAGAAAACATTGCTCGGAAATCAAGTCCAATGTATCCTCGGCGCATAAACAGGCGCCATATACATAAGGAACCCGCAGCGCTGTGACTCCAAATCCCGGCTCCGCATAAGTTTCACAAATCCGCTCTCCATCCCTTACAATCTTTCCCCTGGCGCCTTTTTCTGTTCCCGCATCCATACAGGAGAGATAGCAGACCTTCGGTATTTTGTATTCCTTTGCCCAGCTTAAGATATTAACCAGAGCACTGCTGAACGCCGATGCACATTCTTCTTTTTCCCACTCATAATTCTCATCCCACGCGCCGGTGAAGATGAGATAATCGGGCATGATTCCCGAAATGACATACTTAAGATCTGCTGAATCTTCCTGAAAGAAAAACGCAATATGCCTGGGCATGCCTTTCCTCTTATCTGTTTTTCTTTTTCCCGTCAGGACATATACATCGCATTTTTCCCTGTGCAGCCTGGCAATCAGATTTCCTACAATCAGTCCATAACTTCCTATAATCAATACTTTCATAGTGCTGCTCCTTTTTATTGCTCATGAAAAGAATAAATCACAACCTTTTCCGGCTTTATGTTTTTCCTTCCCTTCAATTGCTTTTTCGTTTGTATGCCTGAAATATTCCCTCTGCAATAAATGTGCTCATCCAAATGGATCAACTTGTGCCTGATGCGGAAAAAGGCTGTTGTAAACCCTGAGAACGCGCCAAACAGCACACCGGCGCCGGCAAAAACCGGCGTAAATCTTACAGACAGAAGACTCCCTGCCGCCGTTCCTAACAGGAACAACATACTTGCAAGCAGCGCCCCCGGCGCATCATCCAAATAAAACTGGAAGATCATCAGGCTCTGCAGCAGATAGATAATCATATATGCCACAGACATGACCGGATACATAGTAAGAATCCTTCCTGCGATGCCTAAGTTTGACGCAAACGCGATTACCAGCACGAACACACATATATTGATGATCATCTGCGTTTGTATGATATACAAAAGTTCCCGACGGAGTACTTCTATCATTTTATTTTTTGCTTTAATGATATCCTTTCCTGCCGCACCGATGATAGATTCACAATACGCCTTATAGGCGGTATGGAATTTTGTCTCTACATTGACGACAAAAATCACCAGAATAGACAGATTGCTCAGCATTGCCAAATAAGTCACTACATCGTAGACCGGCGCCGTCCAAAAGACCTTCGCCACAATCACCTGATAGGGCGATAAAAGCCAGAAAATGAAATTGTGAGAATAAATTCCCAGCGTGTAGAACAGATTTGCCATAAAAAGCTTCCAATACTTTTTAAAGTATGTCAGCACTTCCCGGTTACTTGTATTATGTTTATTAAAGGTCCTTCTAAGCCTCGCCATCAAAAATACAGCAATCAGGTTAAAGCTTAATGCAAGACCACAAAGAATCCCATTGACCACAGAAAAATTCCACCAAAATACGGCTGCCCAGGAAAACCCAATACCGAGCATCAGGCTGAAAAGAAAACTGTACGTAATCTTCCTGTACTCTTTCAAAAGCGTAATAAAAGTCATGCAGTAAAAGGTGAACACCAGTCCTGTATAAAACAGATAGGAAACCAGAATGTAGCCTGCTGAAAATCCTCCCTTAAAATACATGGCAATACCAAACGGTACTCCTGTAACTACCGTAAGCACCGCCAGAATCAGATTCCCCATATCCAGCGCCGGAAGAATACTTTCAAATTCCTCCATGTAGATCTTATCCGCGCAAAAACGGGAAAGAATAATATTGACCGGGGAAGAGACAATGAGTGAAAAAATAAATACATAAAGGATGGTGGAAGAGAGCACCTCTCTCTGCATCCAGGCAATCTTTACATACGGCAGAAGAAAGTACATCAGGTTGATGGTCAGGATCACCATAATCGTCGGTCCAATCGTGACCACCGTTGCATACAATCCTGCAAAAACAGAATGAATGATCCCATCTTTATTAAATAATCGTTTCAGTTCAAATCCAATACCTGCCATCCTTTATCACCGCCTCATGCCAAAGAATTGTACAAATTCCTGTATTTGCGCACTACCTCTTCATTCCGGTAAAACTCGCAGACTCTTGCCTTTCCGCTCTTTCCCATCTGCATGCGCATCTTTCTATTTCTTGCCAGCAGAACCATTGCTTCCGCTGCTTTATCTACATTCATAGTAGGAATGATAAGTCCGCTGCGTCCGAAGTAATCCTGCTCGCCGCCATAAAGAAGTTCCTTACATCCCCCTACGTCCGTTGCAATACATGGTTTCTCTGCCGCCATTGCTTCCAGAAGGCATAAAGGCTGCCCTTCTGAAATGCTGGTCAGCATAATCATATCCATCTTTCCCATATAATCCTTTACATTGATTCTCCCGGTAAAGATCACATCCGGAATCCGGAAGCCATTTACAAGGTCCAGACATTCTTTATAATACTTTTCATTCTCATCCGTAGGTCCCATCAGATAAAGACGAAGAGAAGGGACTTCCTCTTTTGCCAGCCGATAGGCATTAATCATGGTTTTCACATCTTTAATGGGAACAATCCTTATAACCGCCCCTATATTGATTCTGCCATCCTCTTTCCTTGTGGGAAGATTTTCCATCTCCTTTGCAAATACACCGTTGGATATCACTCTCGTCTTTTCCCTAGGGCATCCAATCTCTGTCTGTATCTGTCTTGCCGTCTGGAACAGAGAAATCACATAATCGGCTTCATTATAAATGCATTGCGAGAGCATATAAAAATAGTTTATCCAAAGATTCTTATAAATTCCCTGGGTCCAGTCAGCCTTAATAATCTCCTCTTCCCGCTCTCTCGTGTAGATTCCATGCTCCGTTAAAATCAGCGGTTTATGATACCTATATTTTGCCTTACATGCTATAATTCCCGCGTATCCCGTGGAAATCGCGTGGAAGCAGTCCGCCTCTTCCACCGGTATCATCAGCACCCGGAACAAAGGCAGATATAACGAACGAATGCTCCACAAAAAATCAGTAAACACACAATTGGGATATTTTTCAATGTAAAGCCGTCTTGCCAGCTCCATGAAATCCTTGCTCATAAGGAGATCATTGACAGAATACTCCGTTTGATCAAAAAAATCGAACACGCCTCCCCAGTCAATGTGTTCACCGAGCAGAAGCGACCACAGGCTTTCCCGCTCCTTATTCTTTAAGATTACCTTTTTCTTTCTTTCCACATACCCGCTTCCATTCAGGTAAGATTCTCTGATTTCGCGCACATTAGAAGGGATCTGATACTTAAATTTTCCTCCATCCTCTCTTGTGGGCACCAGCGTATAGATGACAAATTCTTTTTCTTTCAATTCCTCTGTGAGCATTTGCACCCATCCGGACACGCCCCCCGCCACATACGGATAACTTCCTTCTGCAAACATTGCTATTTTCATAAGCACATAACTCCTGCCTTACTGCATCGGTATGCGGATCTCCTGCTGTCTGATTTCCAGCAGATAGGCCTGTTCACCGACTTTCTGTATTTCATATCCCTGACCATGCTTTAAATCCCTTCCGGTCCTTACCATGCAATACCACACGTCCACAAATCCATCCGCCCGAATCTGTATATGATCGTCTGAAATCTCAATTGCAGGCTGAATCCTTTCATACCGCTTAAGCCGCTCCTGGGCTTCTAACCAGTCTACCGACTCCAAAAAATGGTTCTTCCCATAAAGATTATGCATATTCTTGGTCAGCTCAAGAGAATATGCCGCCCACTCAAACGATTCCTGCTCTCCCTTACTTCCCATGATTTCCCGCATATCCAGATAACAGCTGGCAAGCCCACACCCGGAAGATGCGCTGTCCATGCGAAACCGCTTTTCATCCGCCTGCGTATGTCCCTCGCTTATCACTGGAAGAAAATCCCCTTCATCTGCCTCCATTACAATGCCTTTGTTCCTCTGCATCTGCCGCTGCGTATCATAAAACTCTTCGTCCTTATCCTGCATATGGGTTCTTCCCGAAATGACCAGCCCTTCTTCATGACCAATCTTCTCCATTGCAGGCCAGACCACATCCCTTATATATGCAGCCGGTTCCCTGCTGTAAAGTCTGTAAATAAGTTCCCTGTCCGCATGCTCCGTATCGGGATAATAATCCAAAAGCACGGCACTGCTGTTCACAACCGGATATAAGAATGTCTCCTCCATATCAGAAAAAATACCGGTTAAAATCCCTATTCCCGATTCCTCCTCAAAAAAAGGCGCATTACAGACATATATTTTCCCTTTTCCCCACTGCTTCTTCCACAATAGCGGAATCAGTTCTCTTTGCTCCTTAAACTCTTTGCTCTGTTCCTGAATCAATTTCGTACAGGCAGCATCCAATGAAAGATCCCCTACCGTCATTGGCAAATCTGCATAGTTGACCATTCCCTGCGCAAGGATGCCCTCAAAAATCATCATCCCATCTATTTGGGTTTTCCCCCGGCTTTCCAAGATACCAAGCTCTTTCTCGTATTCGCCGCTTTCATCTGGCAGATTTGTATAAAGCAAATACTTGCCATCCGCCTTTACCAGTTCCAAGAGCATATGCTGCGCATCGGCTTCCTCTAAACTATCTGTTGTGATAATAAATATGTCTGCCGTTTCTTTTTGCTCCTCTGTCAGCTGGGCAGCCGTTTCTTTTGCAATATAAAATTTTTTCATATGTTCCAGCATCTGCATGACCTGGGAAGTCGACCTGCTTTCTTCCTCATTTCCATACAGAACCACATACCGGGCTGTTTCGGGCTGCACCCTTTCTCCTGCCTCTTCCTGTTCGATCACCGGCAGCCTGCTCTCCGTCCCATAATCTATCCGCAGATTTCCCGAAAAGATAAGGTAAAAAACAAGAAGCCCTAAAAAGCCGGCTGTAATCGCCAGATAATCTGATATTTTCAGCATTTCCTTTCCCCCTGTCATTTGGGATATATGTAACGTTGTTCATATACCTGCTTACAGATCTTACTGATTTGATCCGACAGAACGCCGAAGCAGATCAGTTGGAATCCAAATATGACCAAAATCGATGCAAGTATGGGAATGCCATTGGACCATTGAAGGGCACGGAATATTCCATAGATTCCTCCCGCCACGCACATGATGATACCGGCTTTCCCCAGAATGCGCATAGGCTGGAACAATAAGATAACCTGGAGGATCAGCACAATTGTCCGGAATCCATCCCGAATCTGCTTCACGGAGCTTTTGCCCTTTCGTTTCAATGCGGTAATGCTCACTTCCCCACCATTATATTCCTGTTCCAACATCAAAAGCGTCGTTACCGTAGAGGCGCCAAAAGTATTTGGCAAAAGCGGAAGATAGGGGAGAATGACTTCTTTCCGAAAGCCTCTCATTCCCGAATTAAAATCCTTAAGTTCCTCCCTTATAATCAGATTCAGAATGCATTTCAGAATCTTTTTTCCAAGGCGTCTGCTCTTTTCTTCATAAGAATCCTTATCCCTTATTCCAATGCAATAATCCAGATTCTCTGCCTTCATTTTCGAGATAACTTTCCGAAGGTCTTCCGGTCTATGCTGTCCATCTGCATCGTACCATGCAATAATATCCCCATGGGCTTCCTTGATGCCTGTCTTTAATGCCGCGCCATATCCTTTATTTTTTCGATGATTGATCAGCCTGACCCCTTCTATATTGTCTACAATTTTTGCTGTTTCATCGCTGCTCCCATCATTTACCACAACAATTTCTACCATTTCCTCTTCCCATTTGGCAGTTTCCAAAAGGAGCTCCTTAAGCACCATCTCAATTGCCTCCGCTTCATTATAAGCAGGAATAATAATGGATACTCTATCATTATTCATAATTCGTTCCTCCCATTTTGCAAAGTATCGCTTTTAATAAATACCTTCCAATCACGAAATAACGTATGATCCATTCCCCTTTTACATTCATGCTTAAATCCGGATTTTTCTTTAAATAACGCCGATACTCCCCGCCGAACTTGCCGTAATAAGCAAGGTTCCACGGCTTTACCGGTCCCATAAAATGCACGATTACAGGATATTTCTTTTCTTTCAGGAACCCTCCTGCCATGTACCTGAACATACCGGCAATGCTTCCATAGCCGGTGTTATAATTGTATTTTCTTTCCACCACCTTAATCTTTTCCCTAAAAAGAAGATTGATGATGTCCTGATCCGGGTATTTAAGAAGCTCGCCCTTTTCTTCTACCACGCGCTTAATATCCTCTAAAATGGAACATTTCCGCATTTCATCCAGATCAAATAATAGTACGCCTGAATTAATATACTGCTCCTCCTGCCCAAATCCCAATTTCGTCTTGTGGTCAGACAAGATTGTATTCACAGAAATATCCCCGATTCCCGCCATCACATTTCCCTCAAGCGGCGTCTCATACAAGGGCAAAAGCGAACCCCTTATCAAAATATCCGGGTCTAAATAGAGCATCCTTTTTTCTTTTGTAAAAATCATCCCTGACAAAAGCCGATAATACATTTCCTTTGTAAAATACCCGATTACCGGCACGCCCGACAGAATGCTTTCCTCCACTCTGACAGGGCAGAAACGGCTCCCATTCCTTTCAATCAACTGCCGCAGCTCTCCAAGCTCTATTTCTTTTACATTGCTGTATAACAGATAAATCGTATTCTCCTTATCATGAAACCGAAAGAAAGAAGTCAACATTACTTTTAAGGGGCATACATAATTGCTGTCTACCGTCACCAGAATATTCATTTTCCTTCACTCCTGCCTGCTTATCATGTCTTGTAATAACTGGTCCCACTCGTCTAAAATCTGTTCCCTGCAAAATCGCCTTGTAGATTTTCTTGCCTTTTCCCCCATCTTTCTGCGCTTATGCTCATCCTGCATAAGACTCTCCATCTTGCGGGCAAACGTCTCTATTTCACCCGGCACGACCAAAAAGCCATTTTCTCCGTCTTCTATAATTTCTCTAGGTCCTGCCTTGCAGGAATAACCCACTGCCGGAAGTGAAAAAGCCATTGCTTCCAGCAGAACCATGCCAAATCCCTCATCCCGTGAAGGCAGGACAAATAGCTCCGCTTTTTTGTAATACTCCTCGATTCGGTCTGTATTCCCGACCAGAAAGAAACGTCTGATTCCTGACGTTTCTATTTCTTTTTCCAGTTTTTTTCTGTCTGCCCCTTCACCTGCGACCAGCACCTTCCACTCCGGATATCTATCCTCAAGCAGCTTCCAGCTCTTTATGAGGAGATCGAATCCCTTCACCCTCGTCAGCCTTCCGGCGGCAAAGATGATCGGCTCTCCTTCCTGCTTAGGCGCCTTATCCTCATAGGGGTTGGGATTGTAGATACGAATAATCCTGCACCTTAAATTCAGCCTTTCTTTATAATATGCTTTGTCTTCTTCCGACAAGACGATCAGACATTCCGAATAACGTCCGACCAGCCTTCTTGCAATACTGCGGAGAAACTGATTTTTTTTGAAATGATAATAAAAATTGAAATGTTCCCAGGAAATCCAGTGCACTTGCGGCGTAAACCTTTTCAGAAACAAAGAATAGAAACAAAGAATAATATCTACATCGACTAGAAAATCTATGTTCTCGTGATTCAAAAAGACCGCAAGTGATTGAATTTTCTTTATGATGCCTGCTTGGGGAACCTCTTTTTCAAGCCAGTAAAACTTGATTGCATCCGATACCGGGAAGAAAACGCTGCCTTTTCCCTTAAGGCTCATAATGTAAACATGATGCCCTCTCTCCGACAGCCCATTAGCAATTATAGAAAGCACCCTCTCCGTTCCCCCGGAGCTTTCCATATTTCCAATAAAAAAAGCAATGCGAAATTTTTCTCTGTCCATACCTAAATTCCTCCCTCATCTCTATACTATGCAGTCGTAAGTCACTTGGAAAGAATACATGCGGAATTTGTAGGTTGTAAAACTGTACTTTTCCGTACCTATAATTTTGATATGTAACACTATCATTTTACTACAAAAAAAATATTTTACAAGAAAATATTTGACAAAAATCTACAAAAAGGAAACTTAAAAGATTTTTCCGATAAAGTACACTATTCCGGACTTATAAGTAATATTACTACTCTAACTGCTTTGCTTTATCAAAAAAGGTACTTTTTGCCAAATTGCATATTTGAGCCGCCTGTTGAAGCGTTATTTTTTTTGCTTTCCACGCTCCATACACTTCGTCAAAATTCTCTGGCAGCGGTACGGACGGTCTCCCGAATTTAACCCCTCTCGCTTTCGCCGCCGCAATGCCCTCCGCCTGTCTCTGCCGGATATTGATACGCTCATTTTCTGCAACATAACTAAGAAGCGCTAAGACAATATCACTGATAAATGTTCCAAGCAGATTTTTTTCCCTTCTGGTGTCCAGAATCGGCATATCGATCACCACAATATCCGCTCTTTTTTCTTTTGTTATGATTCTCCACTGCTCATTCAAATCCGCGTAATTTCTTCCAAGGCGATCGATAGATTTTATATATAAAACGGAATTATCATCCAGCTTCCTGAGCAATCGCTTATACTGGGGTCTTTCAAAATCCTTTCCCGAAAGCTTATCCATAAAGATCCTGTTGTCAGGCACCCCCATATCGCGCAGCGCAATTCTTTGTCGGTCCTCATTTTGTTCCCTTGTTGATACTCTGATATAAACATACATTTTTAATTTTTCCATATTATGCCATTCCTTTCTCTATCCAAACGTTTCCGCGCCTCGCGCGCAGCTCATTGTAACAAAAATCCCATCACTCTTTACATAGTAATGGGATTTTTAAAGCAAAATATCCTCTTTCATTTTTCGTCACTTGATATATTTAGGAATCCTGCTATGATATTAATAGAATAACGTGCTGGGGGCTGATTTCATGCGTACAAAGTTATTTATAAAAAATAGTATTGTCATACTGGTAACTAAGATTCTGTGCTACCTTACCGAATTTGTCGCGCGTACCGTGCTCATCCATACGCTTTCCATGGAATACGTAGGCGTCACGGGACTTTTTACGAATATTCTCACCGTCCTTTGTCTGTCGGAACTTGGTTTCGGCACAGTTCTCGTCTACAGCATGTATGTCCCTATCGTGCAAAATGACAAAGAAAAACTTCTTGCTCTTACAAACTTCTATAGAAAAGTATACGGCATCGTCGCCCTACTGATGGGTGTCATCGGAGGCGCGGTCACACCGTTTCTGCCCTACATCATAAAGGATTGCCCTGACCTGCCCGGATTATCCATATTCTATCTGCTTTATCTGGCGAACACTGTGCTTTCCTATACCTTTACCTCCCGGCAGTCGCTGTTTCTTGCCGACCAAAAGATGTATATCACCGATTTCTACTCCAACCTGCTCCATATCATAAGGACCATTGTCCAGATTATTCTTTTGGTTACGCTGCATAGCTTTACCCTTTATGTATTGATTCAGCTGCCTTTTACCTTATGCACTAACCTCCTCCTTTCTTATAAGGCAAAAAAGGCATATTCATTCCTAAATTCCAAGAAACGTCCCACGCTTTCCCCAGATGAAAAGAGGTCCATCTTTAAGAATGTATATGCCATGTTCTATCACCGTATTGGGAGCACCGTTGCAAATTCCACAGACAATCTGCTGATCAGCATCTTTCTGGGTCTTACCGCGGTTTCCAAAAACAGCTGCTATACCCTGTTGGTGACTTTTTTTAAATCTGTTATCAATCCTTTGTTTTCCTCGCTCAATTCCGGCGTCGGAAACTATTATGCGTCCAAGACCAAAGAAGAAACTTATTCTTTGTTTCATCTGCTGTATTTTGCAGGGTTCTGGTTTTATACCTTCTGCACGACCAGCTTCTTTTTATTAGTCAATCCTTTTATTTCTTTCGTTTGGGGCGATGCGTTTCTTTTTCCCCTTCCCGCCGTTTTACTGATTGCTGCCAATTTTTTTGTTGCAGGCGTGCGCATGGTTACAGTCACCTTCAAAGAAGCATTGGGAATCCTTTACCAGGATCGATACTGCCCCGTTGCAGAGTCTCTCATAAACTTAATTCTCTCCATTCTTCTCGTACATTTTTGGGGCATCAGCGGTATTTTTGCGGGAACTTTAATCAGTATGCTTTCTACTTCTCTCTGGATAGAAGTCCGCGTTCTGTTCCGCTACGGCTTTCAAAAATCCCCAAAGTCCTTCTGGCTGAAAAACATCAAATATCTTTCAGCAGGCGTTTTCAGTTTTGCCTTGACTTTCCTGTGCTGCCTTCCCTTTGACCTGCCGCCGCTTGCGCTGATGGGCACACGTATCCTTCTGTGCCTTACGGTCCCCAACCTATTCTTTTTGCTGATTTTTCACCGAAGCGCAGAATTTCGCAATTTGATTTATATTTTAAAGGATGTCATCCGAAAATAAGATTACTGCTCCGCTATCCACATTCCCATGCGGGATTCTATAATATAAAAAGGGGCTGGACCTGTTCTTAAGATAAAATCATGAAATTCCTTTATATCAAAATCCTCTCCCAGTTCCTCCATTGCCTCCTCACGCAATTCAAGGAATTCCAGATATCCGGCAAAATAACTCAAATAACCTGCGGGATCATAAAGAACCGCTTCATATACCCCATCAAGCGTCTCTTGATCTACATCCATGAACATGCTTAAGACTTCCTTCACGTCTTCCTTGTCCCATCCTTCATAGTGTATTCCCAAATCGATATAAGCGTAAAGTGCCAGTGATACCGCAGAATTTCTCGCATAAAGATCTACCGCCGCTTCGCTGTGGCCTTCCGCTGCATATGGGTATCCATATTCAAATTCTACATAGGTCGCCCATCCTTCTGTATAACCCCTGTAGGAAATCAGATTGCGAATTAGCGGAAGATCACAAGACACGGTATAGGCATTCTGATACAAGTGTCCAGGATAACCTTCGTGCGCCAGCGTAGTATAAAGCTCCCCTCCACCTTCTGCGCCGTTTTTCGTGTATTTTTCATTGATATAAATAGAATTATTTTTTATGTCATCAATAGGCGTAGTCAGATAGAAGGCCGGGCTAAGATAATCCTGCATAGACGGATGCACATACTTGACTGCAAAATCTACCTGCGGCGGCTCGGGGAAATCCTCTTCCATCTTAATTAACAGATTCTGCAGCCCTTCCTCAGGTTCCATATCCGGTAAAGAAAAATTCATGATTTCCTCATACACTTCCGGAGACTCTATCGCAACATCATATAGATCCTGCATGAAATCTTTTATATATCGTTCTATCTTTTTCTCTAATCTTTTCACGGAGTCGTCCACACCCACCTCAGAGTGGATGAGATATTCATAGTATTCCTTTCCGTATTCATAGTAGCACAGCCCCAGTTCATTTGTGCCGCTTCCCTTAAGCGCGCGCATACCGTCAATCAAGGTCTGATAAGCATCCACCACCTCGGTAGCGACGATCTCATCATGCCTTTCCTTGTATTGTTCTCTTTCTGCCTCGGAGAGACCTTCAAAAGAATCGATCTTGTCATTGAAGACCTCGATCATGTAATTATTTTCAGGCTCCTGAATAAATTCCTCGCACTGCTCGATAACCATATCTGCCGCATTGTCAGACATAAACAGCCCCGCTTCCGCCTTTCTCTCTTCATACGCAATAATCTGTGCGTAATATTCATCCATCTGCGAAAGCAACGTCAGATAGTCCTCGATATCCTGCTCTTTTCGAAATGTATATTCCGCAAGAATAATCGGCAATTCCGCCTGGTATCCGTAAGTCGGCTCTAAAAGCTCGTCATAAAATTCCAAATGCGCCACCGACTTCTCCGTCTCTATGTAATCCATCAATATCGTATATGTAAGCTCCTGCTCCGGTGAAAGATCTGCTTCATAAAAGGAATGGATCACCTCCTCCATTTCCTTCAGTTCGTCCGCACTTCTTTGCAGATTCTCAACAGAAACATCCCCCAGCGTGACCGGATAGTCCGTAATCCCGTAATTCTCCGGGTACGCAAGGGTATAGTGGAGATTTATAGTATTCTGCACTACCAGTTCTTTAAACATTTCATCCATACAAGCGTCAAAGGCTTCCGGATCATCCTGCCTATTATCTATGAGGATTCCAATAATCGCCATAACTCCACATATTGTCAGACAAATCGCTACAACTGCAATTATGACCGCCATCCATGCACTGGGCCGCTTTTTCGTTTCATTCTCCATTTAAAAATTCCTCCTTGGCAATATCGTTTCGTAATATTCATTGTACCATATCTTTGAAGGTCTGCGAAGATATGGTACAATAAATATCATGGATAATTGGGAGGAATCGAACATGTATCTTTTTACGGATGACTGTCTGCTGGGCGTGCCCGAAATCGACAGCGAACATGAAAGACTTTTTGAAATCATAAACGAAATTCACGCTCTGTTAGGTGACGACGCCAAGAGCGACCGATACGACCATATATATGAATTGATTGAACGTTTAAAGCAATATGCCAAAGAACATTTTCAGCATGAGGAAGCTTATATGGAACGTATCCATCATCCTGAGCTGGAACTGCAAAGGCACCAGCATGCCGTCTTCTGCGACAAAATAAACGAGGCAGACATCCTGCTTTCCGGCAGCGATCAGACACGCTTTCTGGACGATCTTTTAAAGTATCTTATCACTTGGCTTTACCGGCACATTATCGGCTGCGATCTGATGATCGGTAAGATGCCTCCTGCAGACACTGGGAAAAAAGTTCCGGTCTTCACAAACGAGTACCTGACCGGAATCGGCTTAATTGACGATGAGCACAAAGAATTATTCCGTATTATAGGAGAAGTCCACCGTATCATCCATGATGAATTTATCGCTGACAAATATGACGAAATCGTTTATCTGCTGGAGGAGTTAAAAAACTATACAAAATTCCACTTTGCAGATGAAGAAAAATATATGCAGAGCATTCAATATGAAGGACTTGCCGCACAGCAGCGCGCCCACGACGCCTTTGTTGCACGGCTGGAAGAAATGGACTTTCAGCAGATCGAAGGGCATCAGCAGGAAACCTTGGAAGAAATTCTGGAATTTCTCACCGACTGGCTGATCAACCATATTTTAAACAGCGACAAAAAAATCGGAACGCCGGTATCATGACAAAACAAGTTCCATTTCATCCTTCATTTTCGTAAAGCCGAATTTCTCGTATAAGGGGCGTCCCATGTCTGTTGCTTCGAGGGAAATCGATGTAATTTCCCTTGATTTTATATCCTCTACCAACAGTTCCAGCGTCCTATACGCAATCCCTTTTCTTCTATAATCGGGATGTGTGTACATGTTCATAATATATGCTTTGTTTCCGCTGGGGTTATGATAGGTAGGCATGACTTGAAAATAGCTTACCGCTCCTGCCCCAACGAATCTGCTTCCATCAAATACGAGGTATGCCGTATGCGTTCCATCCGACAGCGCATTCTGATAATAAAGCTGGGAATATCTAAAAACCTCCGACATGTCTGCATCTGCCCCTAGCTTATTGGCAGCCCGCAAAACCTCTATTCTTGTTCTTACCAGTGCTTCTAAGTCCTCTATAGTTGCTTTCCTATAATTTAAATTCATAATGCTCCTCCATCTACCAAAATTTCACGCAACATTCATATATAAGAGTTTTACTTAATTATTTCCAACATAGTTGCAATGTCCTCGGTTGCCATTGTTACTTTTGACTTTTCAATCAAGATGTTTCTTCCAGTCATTATGTATGACGGCATTACCCGAATACCCTTATAATAGATTTCACTATTCCGCAATTTATAGGTGGAAACGGCGGGAATAACATTTTTCTTTGTTGACTCTTTCGCAATCATGTTAAATGCTTTCTTTGCAACATCCCCCATAAGCATAATAACCTTTATATTGGGAAATAAAGAAAGCTCTGCTTCTAAATAAGGCAAACTGTTTTCAATACTGCTTTTATCAATGGTATAGTCTGTCTTTGGAATTTTTACGGCATTTGTGATATAGATACCCAGTTGCAATATGTCTTGCATGGAAGTAACCGCCGTACCCGCCCCTTGCAAAAGAGGAATAGTTGTTTTCAGATAATCAGCGTCGGGAATTCCATAAAAATCCTGCAAGGGGTCAGCAGGAACTACTTCGTTTATCATAATTGCCTTAATCGTAAGCGGGTCAATGTCAATGCTGTTTAGATGAATGCCGTTTGCTATACCTACTTTCGTTTCAAGTTCTTTTTTAATGTTCATATCTTTACTCTCCTTTATGATGCTCTCTTGCAGCCTCATGTTTGGTTATTAATGTTTGACAAATAGAATTAGGTCGAATTATTGTTGCTTTGTTTCCGAATGACATAAGAAAATCGTATGGTCAATTATTTCCCTTCAATTCATCACCTTCATAGCTTGATTATACTACAATAACCTCGACAACGCAATGTAGTACCCGAATGCGCTGAAAGAAGTTTCGGAAGGCGTCAGCGGATATATCTATGAAGTCCTTGCAGAAGAAAATCAAATCATTCCATTCAAAAATATTCCATGCGCAAGATTGGCGACAGAACCTATTGAAGTAATGAAGTGTACCAAGGTAGAAAATGCATATGCTTTATTTATGGAATATGTGAAGCAGGGAAAAATGAAAGTGAGTCATTTTGAAGATAAATCAGAGCAACAGTTGGAATGGTGGTATTCATGCTGTGTCGAATATTTAGAGGAAAAGCATATGATAGAAACCTCGGAATGCTCTTATGCTTCTTTCATAAAAGAAAAATTGCCGCAAGTATGGGAACGATATGTTAATGGAATGATTGATTGACAATGTAAACGAAATGATATACAATGATCATAAAAGAAAGAAGGTGAACTTATGGCAACTGTGCAAACACAAATAAGAATAGAAGAAGATGTGAAAAAGCAAGCAGTAGAATTGTTTAATCAACTTGGAATTGACATGTCCAGTGCTGTAAATATGTTTTTGAGACAGGCGATTATGCGCGGCGGACTTCCTTTCAGTGTGGAACTTCCTAAATATAAGCAGGAGGTGATAGAGGCTATGGAAGAAGCAAAACAAATCAGTAGAGATCCTAAAACAAAGAGATACTGCAGTTTTGCGGAGGCGCTGGAGGACATTGATTTATGAAATACGAGTTAATCCTTACCGGAAAATTTAAAAGAGGATTGAAGATTGCTAAAAAGTGGGGATTAAATATTTCTTTATTGGAGGATATTGTAGAACGATTACTACACAAAATTCCTTTGGAACCAAAAAATAGAGACCATGCGCTTAGTGGACACTATAAAGGGTATCGAGAATGTCATATTCAGCCAGATTGGTTATTAATATATTTGATAGAAGATGATATATTAACATTGACATTGATTGACACAGGCACACATGCGGATATATTTGATGAATAGTCGATTATAGATATGCATTAAAAAAGGAAACCTCATTCATCTCAAGGTTTCCTTTTTCTGACTGCGGAAGATGGGACTTGAACCCCAAAATGTAATGCTATTTTTCTTGATGTTTACGGCACTTTTTCTATATTATCGTTTCCAAAAAATGATTACTTTTGATTACCTCATTTGTTGTTAACGCATTTTCAACGATTTCTTCTGTCTGTTGGTCTGTCATTCTATTATAACAGTAATTACCATATGTTGTTCTTTCGTCTGAATGTCCTGCAAACCGACGTATTGCATCAATGTTTAATCCGCTATCAATAAGTGTTGAAATATAGGTTTTTCTAATTTTATGACTTGTCTTCACATCCATATTTATTTTATTACATCCCCTCAAGATCATTGCTTGAATGGAATAATGGTTTATATTTTTATGATTGTGTACAAAAATATAACCTTCTTCAGAGAACTCACCATTGACCTTATTCATATATCTTGCAAACTCAATAATCTTCCTTGCTGCAGTGGTTAAGTATATATCCCTAAATCCGTCTTCAGATTTTGTATACTCAACAACTTTATAGCATTTGAATTTCATACTATAATCATCTATTTTTTGAAATTCCCTTATTTCCTGACGTTGGATGTGTATATAATTGCCTTCTATATCTTCAAATTTTAATACACATAATTCACCAATTCTGACTCCTATTTCAAATGCTAACATAACAGCAAGTGGTGCTGTATTTTCTGGATGGTTTTGGAATCGCCTTATCATCTCCTTAATAAAGCGTTTTTCTTCATCAATTGTATAAACCTGACTTTCGCCCGTCTTCTTTTTTACTCTTTGAAACAATTTTGTATTAATCTTTACTCTCAAAAATATATTTTCCTCTATATATCCACATTCTACAGCATAATCTAAACATTGTCTCAATATTATTGACATATTATAATAGCTTTTTTTCGTAAGATTATATTGTTTAATCATCCCATGTGCCCATTCATCTAAAAAAACAAATGTCATGTTCTTTATAGGCATATTGATAAATTCTTGTTGCACAACATAAAACCTATGCCAATCAGCCGTAATCCGTTTAATATATGAAGTAGAATTTGTGTGAATTTGTTTATATTCTAACCATTTAGGAAAAATATTTTGAAGCGTCAGTTTGCTTGCAATATTTTTTTTGATATTTTCTTCCGAATTTTGTTGTATATATTCGATTATATACAATTCTATTTCTTTTTCACTGTTCCTTTTGAGTAATTTTCTCCCTTTTTCTTCATCGGGAAGGTATGTTCTCCACTTTCCATCCTTTCCTTGCCATATTTTATATGGATGTTTGTTTAATATCTCCTCTCTCTTTTTCATTTCAATTTGCTCTTGCACGTATGATAAGTCAATCATACCATTTTCAACAGCATATTTCAATAATTCATCATTCATTTAATGTTATAAAAAGAAGTCGGGATATCCCTTTATGCGCACGACTCCAACTCCTTTCGAATATTATATATTTTTTATTTTGCTTAGGTTTCTACTTTCCTGTACTTCCGAATCCATTATCCCCACGTTCAGTATTGTCAATCTTATCAGTCTCGCAGAACTCTATGCACACATAAGGAAGAAAAACCAACTGTGCTATTCTGTCTCCTGGATTCACAGCACGTATGCTACTAGAATCATTATGTAATGCTACAATATATTCTCCCACATAATCTTCATCACATATTCCCACACAATTAGCTGGTCTTAATCCATTCTTTGCTGCTAATCCACTTCTTGCGAATATAGCCCCAAAATACCCTTCAGGCGGTTTGATCGATAATCCAGTTCCGATTTTTTCTGTTTTATATGGTTCTATGATAATAGAGTCATCACAACAGGCATATAAATCGTAACCAGCCGCTTTATTACTTCCTCTTGTTGGAATAATTGCGTTTTCTTTTATTTTTCTTATTTTTACTTCCATTATTATCCTCCATATCTTTTAATTGTTTAATTTTTAGTCTTTTAAGCTCTGTATTGATTTTTAACCAAATATCATCCAACATCTTGGTATAATTCCCATATTCTTGATAATAAAACGGAGCATATCTGTTTATGGTGTTGTAGTCATAAACATCAATTATTACATTATCCTCGCCTAATATTACTTTTAACTCACATTCCAATACTGTAAATCTTTCACATTTTAAAACTGGGAATCTATATGCATATACTTCACAATCTTCATTGCTAAATATTCTATTATAGTGAAATCCGTTTGTGAGTAACCATTGTTTTGACATATTCTGTTTTATAAATTTCATATCATTTAATTCATTATTTATTATCATCATTCCTTTCTTATTTCTTTGCTATCACATGAAATACATTGTCCATAATAATAAGTCTTATTCTTTACTCTGCAATATACAGTCACTCTTGCCTTATCTTCATCGTTAATTATTGATTGAGAACATTTTTCACATTCACTCGTTAAAATCATGTTTGCCATAATACTATTTTACCTTTTTGTAATGATTGTTGAATGTCAATGAGTCTTTGATTGTTACTGCCTCTGTATGGAAGGGTCAGATCACGTTGGGAATCTATGTATTTGCCATCTACAAGGATATTGCACCTAGAGACTATATCTGCTCTTTTAGTCCATTTACAATACCCGTTGTCTAAATCTTCAAATTGATTTTCTCCAAATATTTCATTGAATTCATATCCTGTATATAACCATATAGATTTCTGAGGACTTGAAAGACGGATTTCATAGGCATTTGTATTCAATATATTGTGGTTGTTTTGATTGTTTTCATCTATATATCGCGTAGTATTATATCGTTTATTTACCTCAGTTACTAAATCCAACACATCACCCAAATTACCTTCAAAGAGCGGATCACCGCCGCTTAGTGTCAGACCTGAAATATAATCTTTATCCAATTCTCTAAACAACTCTTCTTTTGCCGATTCATCAAACAGGATACCGCTATTAGCATCCCATGTTTGAGGATTTTGGCATCCTTCGCATTTATGAGAACAGCCTGAGAGCCATAAAACGACTCTCAAACCTCCTCCGTTATTCATATCTGGATAAGTTATGTTGTGATAATTGATATTTACACCACCTTTCTCCAATAAAATCCACCAGATTTACAATTATTTTTAATCGCTCTACATATACCAGGATATTTTACTCCAACATCTCTTGCTACAATTTTATTTGTATAACAATACACTAAATATTTCACATCGACACCCTATCTGCGATTTCTGCCACTTTACTAGGATTATATCTCGTTTCACCATGAACCCTAGTAAACCCAAGGTAGCCGTTCATCCGATCAATCTTGGTAATCTTACTACTACCACACTTAGGGCAAGCATCCATTTCTACTTGCTGATATCCACAATCCTCACAGTAGCACATCGCAAGATTTACACCTTCATAGAAACCTTTCTCCATTGCCCTAAGAACCAGAGTCTTAATTGCTTCTATGTTATATCCCAAATTGTAACGGCAATACTGGATTTTTCCTCCGTTGAAATATCCCCAAAACCTTTCCTCTTTATCTTGTTTTTCAATAGGGGACATTTGTTCAGATACATGACAATGGAAACTATTGCTTACATAAGGTTTGTCTGATACATTCTCAATGATTCCATATACTTTACGGAACTGTTCTATCTGTAATCCACAAAGGCTTTCTGCTGGTGTACCGTAGATTGCATATAAAATATGATCTTCCTCTTTAATTCTATCTATGTACTGTTGAATATATTGCATTACCTCTAATGCAAACTCACCATCTTCACGGATAGATTTACCATTATATAATCTTTGTAATTCGTTCAATGCTGTTATTCCATAACTCATAGTCATTGGAGGAAGAATTGATTTAATCTTATCCTCTGGCTTTAAATTTCCACCATACAAACCGCCTTCACAGAAAGCTACTGGATTTACACTCGCTCTTAGTTCTCCAATGTAATCATAAGTACGCTTGTGTAATTCTCTGATAAGTTCAAGATAATATTCTAAAATTTCATAAAAATCTTTTGATTTCTGTCTTGCTTTTGCTAGTATCATAGGTAAGTGAAGTGAAACAACACCCAAATTACAACGTCCTTCAAATATTGGCTTATCGTTTTCGTCTACTGGATGCATACCACCTTTTTCATACCAAGGAGATAAAAAGGCTCTGCAGCCCATAGGACTCACTACTCTACCATACTTTTTATACATTTCAGGTACATATCCATTCCCAGTTAATGACAACCAATCTGGATACATCGTCTTACTGCTACAAGCAATTCCTGCATTAAATACATCTGCATTTGGATATTTTTCACTACCATCTCCATGCAAACTCTTGTCATATAAGAATACAATTTTGGGAAATAACACAGGACGCTTAAATCCTTTCTTCCCCTGACCTTCTTTATGTACATTGAGCAATGTAATAGCTGCCATTTTACCAAATTTATCTGTTGCTAATCCAATAGTCATCGTAACAAAAGGATAGTCGCCTCGTGAACTTCCGACCGTATTCAATTTATATTCAATCCCTTGCCACCCTTGCTCAAAGTCACGTTTCACCTTTTTTGTAGCATATTCTACTGAAGATTTTGAAACTACATATGTATCATCATCTGCTATATAATCATCAACAATATTAAGATATTCTGAAATGTACTTATTATAAGACTTTTCTGCATATGGACTTAAAATTTTATCTACCTCTGGAACAGTAAAACCTCCATACTGTTGTGCCGCTGTTGAAAGAATAATATCACCCATAACATCAAATGCGGTATCAAGTGAATTTGGCTCGTTATACCACACATTCCCCATCTCAAATCCACCTTGCATAATCTTCCCAACACGCATTAAATCACAATTAAAAGTATCAAGTCTTGCACTTCTATCATGTATATAGATATATCCGTCTTTCATCGCCTGTTTCTCGTTCAATGTAAGGAAGAACTTTTTATATAATTCTCCATTCAATTCGTTATAGATAAGACTTCTTTTCGTTGCAACCAAGGCAGAATCAGTGTTCGCATTACTCTTATCCCCTATATATCTGATTGCCTGACTTCTCTCATAAACCTTGTCCATCATATGTACAAAATCTTTTTTGTAATTTCTGTATTCCTTGTACATCTTTGCCACTACTGGATAAAACTCTTCAAGCACAGATTCTACAATATTATGCATTTCATAAATTTCAGTGTCTTCTAAATCATTTTCTACCAATTTATCCCATACAGCATTACAAATTATCTGATAGTCAGAATCAGATAATTCAACCATTGCTCTTCTTGCAGCTTTATTACAAGCATTGATTATCTTTTGCTCATCATACTGTTCTAATGTTCCGTCTTTTTTTATTATCTGCAATAATTGTTTCCTCCTCATTTATGTATTTGATAAATACAGCCACTTATAAAACCAATTAATCCTAAAACGAAATAAAAATGATTGGTTGTTAGTTCACATTGATTCACAAATGGCTGTAAGACTTCAATACAAATTTTATCTACATTAAATTGCACCAATATCCATGCTACAATTAGTCCTTCTACTAATCCACTTAACAATAATTTCTCCTTTCCTCACCCAATGAAACAGGCATTTAATTACTATTTTCTACTTTCCATTTTTGAATACTGTTGTAAAAATCAATCTTAGAATTATCATTTTTAGAATCTATAATAACTTTTACTGGTTCCAATAAATTTAAGCTGAAAATCCCAAGTATACTTTTCCCATCAACCACATACCGATTCTGTTTTACAACAATATCTCCGTCATGACATTTATTACATATAGATGCAAATTCCTTAGCATTTTCTATTGTGTTAATATTAATTTGCATCTATTTATACCTCCGTATATCTCCAAAACATTCTTTTAACCTGATTATTTTCTAATGCTTCTTCAACTGTGCAATTGTTCTCTTTACAAAAATTATCAACATATTTTTTAAAATTCGTATTATAGTTATATTCGCTTTTTATCAATTCAATTTACCTCTTCAAATTACCATTTCCGCCATCACGCAAATTTAACGTCCAATGTGTAATCGAATCATCAGTATTTGCGTGTGTAATAACTCTTTGTGTATTACTAATTACATATTCTTCATTGCCAAGCGTAGCTGTTATAAAACCATCAGGTTTACTTAACAGTTCTTTGGCTAACGCATGGCTTGTACTGATTATTTCTAAAATTTTCGTTATCTCCTTCTAGTTTTTCTATATATCTTTTTATGTCATACCAGTTATAACATCTAATACCATTCCATTGCTTATTCCATTCATATTCATCGCCAAAGCATATATTAATTTTGGCATTATTGTTATCTAAATATCTTTTTTCATCATCAATCAATATTCCATCAGACATATCTATGTGGGATTTGTCTTTATATTTACTCATATCAATTCCAATAAATTTAATATCTGGGAGGTAAACTTCAATCCACATTTGCTTTTGTAAAAGGTTTTGCAGGGTTCCCATAGACACAATACAGATTTCATATCCTGTCTTTAAAAGATAAGATATCACCTCATAAGCATTGTCCATAAATTCAATATTTTGAAAAAACCTCGGCTGTCCAAAATATGAAAGAATGTAATCCCTACTTGCTAAAGATAATTCTTTAAATTCCCATGTTTTTATATCTATCCAATTGATATATTTAAAATTAGGAAAATATTTAAAATCTTCATTATATAAATTGCAAATACATTTAATAGAACAAACCAATGTATTATCAAAATCTATGTATAGTTTATTTTTCTTTATTTTTGTTTCCTCCTTCCTATTTTTTATATGCTTCTGAAATATATAGAATTTCCTTTACTACATCGTTAATATCAGCTCCTTCATTATTCTCAACTACAAGATTTACTTCTCTTTCTAATCCTAAAAACATTGAAAAATCCCTTTCTACTCTTGCAGCAATCTCATTCTTATCGTCAAACGTGAATTGATTAACTCCACATCTATCAATATACCTTTTTATTCTTGTACCAAGACTTGCATTAACAAGCACAGTAAAAATATTATCATTAAAACAACTCTGTTTCAGTTGTCTGAGTCCATTCGGTGTGAGCACTACCACTTTATTTCCATCAGCATAATCAGTTTTTAATGTTCCATATAATCTTCCTTGTGAGTACTCATCATATTCTGCCAATACACCCGTATTGATCATTGCCGCAAAAGTATTGTTCTCTGTAAAATAGTAGTCTTTACCATTTACTTCACCATCTCTAGGTTGTCTGGTTGTGTATGAAATAATCTTTTTAAAGCCATGATGTGTCGCCAGTTCATGTTCAATTGTGGACTTCCCGGATCCAGAAGCCCCTAGTAAAACGATAATCATATGTGTATTTATTCCTCCACTTCATCAATAAAAATCAGTTCTTGTGCATATGGCAATGTTCTCGCCCATGAAATAAAACTAGGTTTTGTGTTGTCATCCTGACCACTCCACTCGTTCAATTTATGATAGCGTCTCTGTCCTTTACTACATATTGCAAGTAAATTTTCATATGACATAGTTACTACTCTTGTTTGCAACCACGACTCAGGAAGCCATCGAATAAGTTCTTTCCAATATTTTTTATCTTTTGTTTCAAGATATTTTTGGCGTAATTTCTCTAAACAATCAATCATACATAGTTCACCTTCATTCATAAGAGCATTAATAATAATATCATTTTCATTATACTCAATGCTATCAGTGACTTTTATTTCTGGTTCATAATCATCAATTTCAAAACAATCTAATGTAATAGGCGTAGTCGCCAGTTTGTGCATTGTACTTGTACTATTCGCAACCGTTCCTACTTTATATGTATCAAATTCCTTCCACCAATAAAGGGGAGCTGTGACATCTACTGATACAAATATCTGTCGCATAAACTTTCTATGTTCTGATCCAGCTCTAATAAGTTGCTGTGCAAGTTTCATATCATTTATACCAATAATAGGTGCTTCTATTGCATAACTATTAGGATCGTGTTTTCCACACTCTGAACATAAATTATTATGTTTATAACAATCTTTACAGCTATATTCAAACACACTATCGCTTTTATCCCATGAATTTTTAGGGTTTCTCATACCTTTTAATGCTTTTCTAAATCCCCAAACCTCTATATCTTCAAATCTCATATTTACACCTCAAACTTTCTCATATCTTCAATAAACATCTCTTCAATAAATGATGCATAAGCACATTTATCTTTTGTAATTATTTCTACTTCTATTTCTTTCCCTTGTGTGATTGATTTCGCATTAATTACATTTTTATCATCATATAAATTAATATCGTACTTATATTTTGAGCAAACATTAATAAAATCAGCAACCATTTCAGGCGTTGACAATTTGATTTTTATTCTATTCACTTTTACCTCCATAATTGAAATTTGAATTTTATTTGATATGTTTACGAGTTACATATATTACTTCTACATTTAAGATGTGATCATCTGAACAAATTGATTTTCACTTATAATCGGTATTCCCAAATCTTTCGCCTTTTTATTTTTACCTGATGTACTTGTAACATCATTATTGATAAGATAATTTGTTTTTGAGCTAACTGTTCCTGATACTTTACCTCCCAACTGTTCAATAATATTTACAAGTTCGTCACGGTTTTTATAATGATTTAAGCTACCAGTAATTACGAAAGTTTTGTTTGATAAGTCTGCATTATTACTACTCTCACTCTTCGTTTCAAAGATAAATTCATCAGCCAATGTAGATATCTTCATGTGATTTTCTCGCAAATAATCATGTAACGACTGGTTCATATTATCTCCAAATCCATCAATTTGGCTATAATGAGTTACTATGCCATCAGTCCTAAACTTTTCATAATCATAGTTAAAAAATTTTGCAATTTCTTTACTTGCCGTTCTTCCAATTAAAGGAATACACAGTCCATAAATGAATCTATACAATGTAGTATTTCTACTTTTCTCAATACTCTCCAACAATTTATTTATAGATTTCTTACCAAAACCATCAAGTTTATACATCTCTTCTTTATGATCTGATAAATAATAAATGTCTCTGAATGTGTTTAACCATCCTAAATCAATAAATTTCTGTAATGTCTGCTCAGATAATCCATCAATATTGATTGCATTCTTACTTACAAAATGAACAAGTTTTCCCAACAGTTTCGCTTTACAATCTAAATTTGTACAATGTAATGTCTTACTTCCATTTTCATTATGTATTTCTACGTCTCCTCCACAGCACGTACATTTATCTGGCAACTTCCATGCATTACTCCTCGTAAGATTACTGTGTACTTTTGGAATTACCATATTTGCACGATACACTTGAATAGTATCACCGATGCCCAACTGTAAATCTTCAATATAAGAAACATTATGTAATGTGGCTCTGGTTGTAATGGCTCCATCTAAATCTACAGGTTCAAACACTGCAACAGGATTTATCAATCCAGTCTTTGAAGTATTCCATTCAATATCTTTTAATGTAGTTTCATACAGCTCATCTTCCCACTTTAATGCCATTCTACAGCATTCATGATGTGAAGTTGATCCTAAAGATTCGGATAATTTACGACTGTCTAACTCGAAAATAATTCCGTCTGTTGGATATTGATAAAACTCTGGCTGCAATGCATTACTTACTTGATCAACTGTACTATTTAATTTTGTTATCGGAACAATTTCAAACCCCATATTATGTACATCAATTAGCGTTTCAGATTTACTATCTTTTTTCATATCTGTCACACACTCAAATACTACGAAAGATAAATTTCTATCTTTGATGATATTTAAATCAAGATTTCGTAATGTTCCAGATGCTAGATTTCGAGGATGTGAATATGGTGTATCTAAGTTTCTATTGATTCTTTTAAATTCATCCCAAGAGATTACACATTCTCCACGTAATTCTAAGTTGCTTTTATAAGGAATAGTCATAGGAAGATTTTTAATAAATCTGCATTGTTCCGTTACATCTTCGCCTTCTATTCCTGTACCCCTTGTGATTCCCTGTGTAAATTCACCATTTTTGTACCTAACCACAACCGTTAATCCATCAAGTTTGTAGGAACCGTAGAATCTATTATTAGTAACAAATTTTTCAATTTCTTTTGTGTCTTTTGTTTTATTTGCACTCAGCATTGGTTTTGTGTGTTTTACTTTTGTAAACCCATCCAATAAATATCCCTGTACTTTTATTGTTGGCGATCCTGCTAATACACAATTTGTTTCTTTCTCTAAGGTCGATAATTCATCATAAAAATCATCATATTCTTTATCTGTCATCAATGGTCTATCTAAGCCATAATAGGCATATGATGCTTTTTGTAGTATACTGGTTAATTCTTTAATTCTTTGTACTTTATCCAATCACATTCTCCTTCCATTGAAACACACATTTAATCTAATCCGATGATACTTCTATATTTTGTTATAGATATCTTTCCTATTTTCATATCTATATATGCTTTCAAATTTGTTACATTATATAAACTAGGCATATCATAAATATAGCCTCGAATTTTATTAATTGCTTCACTACTATCAATATGACATTTTGATTCTTCAACACATACTTCAGCAATTAAATTCTGGCTCTTTTTAAGATTTTCAATTAAATAAATCAATTGTTCTTTTGGACAATTTTTTTAATACTTCTTTCTCTCTTCTAATCATAATTTTCCTTTATATATTTATTTAGTTAAAAATTGACCACAACTTTCACATTTCTTTTTATATTTTGTAATATTTCCTATATAGCTTAAACATGTTGGGCATTGATAAAATACATCATTATCATTTTCTAAAAAACCGCCACCATGTTTTATAATTTTCTTTGGTTTTATCAATATATCCTTTTTCATTTTTACGTTTCTTCCTTATATCCACAATTTATTTTTTTTGATATTTATTTCTCATTCAAAATGCGATTTTTATTTCTTTTCTTGTTTCTTCTCTAAACTTCTTTTTAAACAATCTTCTGTTTTTCTTTTTCATCTTTGCCCAACCATTATGATTATTCGCCCAACGAGCATAATGATGGCTAAATTCTGATTGGCATCTATCTGAATACTGTCTTCTTGTAATTTCTGATCTTTTCATAACACACCACCAAGTAAAATTGCGATTCTATTTCACATTTTACATATAATATTCTTTAACTCAGTTTTTGATAACATAACCCATCCTGTCATTGTTGGAATATCACTTTTTGTTCTTACACATAAATTACCATCAATAATTTCATAAGGTTTTACAGATTCCCAATATTTTTGCCCACTATTATCTTCTCTACATATTCTCATGAATTTCTTTTCAGATATTTCGCCTGTTTTTTCATTCAAGAAGTTAAAAGCCATATCTTGTCCAATAACTTCTAACCCAAAATTATTTTCTTCAGTTAAAACAGATTTTGTTTTGATATTTTTTATTTTTTTGAAAAACATATTTCCTCCTTATGAAAGACTTGATTCATGTTTAAAATTATTTGCCATAAATAATCCAACATGGTCTGATTGCTATAACAGCAGCCAACACATAATGTTCAATTTTATTTTCTCCATACCACAACGGATAAAACACCTCCCATCCTAATTCAACACTTCCATCATTATCAGGTTCTTTGCCAGCAAGTCTTAATACATCTTCGCTTGAAAGATTATTTAAATATTGGTTTATTTGTTCGATCAAAACAGGGATAGTTGCATCAAACGGATATTTTGTAGAACCATCACAAACATAACTACATAATACCAATCCATTTTTATCTTCATAAAATGCCTTAATTTCATTCATATCACAGAGGTCTAAAGCCAATTGTAATACTTTCGATAATGCTTCGTTATTATCACCGTTAATTGTAAATGTCTGTTCACTACTAAACATATATTCTCCCTTCTATGTCAATGAAAGCGTGGATTTATCGTGTTATTTTCCATCCAATTTCTTTCATCTTCTTAATACATAATTTAGCTTCATACATTGTTAAACCAACACCTGTATTGCCAATTCCTTTTTTGTCCATAAGAGTTTTATCATATGACTGGATTAGATGTTTTCCGTTCTCTTTATGTAATAAATGTAAAGTTTGTTTATAATTATGTTTAGTATTTTCTCTCTCATAAATCACACCATAGTTATTTTGTTCTACTTTTGCAAATCCAATTTCTTCAAATTTTTCATCAATACTTTTAAATAATTTCATTTATCTTCTCCTTATAATCATTCAAATTAACTTCTTCCATAGAAACAACTTTGAACCATCTTGGATTCAAGCCAATCTTCTGATGAAATTCAAACATCAATTCAGATAACTTGTCCTCTAGCCATTTTCTTTCTTCATCAGTTACACCATCATAAATGTATGTATCGCATCCAGAGTCATCACAATATGCTTCGTCTAACTCATCCATAATTCTGTCTGGATCAGGATCAGTTCTCAGTGGAACAAGTTCGCATTCTCCAACATAAATTATTGGATTATTTGTAGATAAACTTCTCTCAATCCATTCTTTGCAACCTAAAGCATCCTGTATTGCTTCTTCTTTTGTATTGAATGTACCATGTGTCCAATTTTCATCATTTGTTTCGTTCCACGACCATAACATTTATTTGTTCTCCTTATCTGGCAGACACATCCAACCTGCCAATCCAATACCACTCATAAATCCAAAAGTAAAACATGAAATATGAGTCACAAGTGATACTATTAAAAATACCACACCAACAAGTAAACAAAATTTCTTATCAATATTCTTAATGCTACTCAACATATAAATTTCCTCCTTGAATCGAGCGTTTCATCCAAGAATTAATTCTCTTAAAGTCTTCAAAACATTAACTGTCTTGCCAGTTTTCTGTAGTTCGTCTCTTGTATATGATTCAGATACCCCATCTGTAAAAAGCACATTATATTCTTCACTTTTTTCAACATCACAAATAATACTTGTAACTACGCCTTGAGATAAATAGTTGCACTGAACAATATCACCTACATTAATCTTTTCTTCTCCAAGTTTCTTCTCATATTGAATCATTTTAAAATTAACAGCATCAGGAGTATTATTTCTTATAATGCGACCAACATCGCTATATCCAAAAATCTCATTTCTTGTCTCATCACTTATAACACTTAATTTTGTAGCAATTTCCCATGCTAAATTCATATATTCTTTTCGTTCACTCATATTTTATTACCTCTCCTGTCCTGATCGTATATAAAATAGAACTTAGCAACATCTCAATCATGTCAAAATCTCCGCTTAAAGCACTACCTTATTATGCCCTTTTTCGCAACTATATAATTTATAATATCTATGAAAAACAATTCTTGGTTCTCCATTATCTCCTATCTCATAAATATTTACATTGTTCTCATTGTATGGGATACTTCTTATTACCACTCTTTCGTCATTAATAAACGCATAGTACAAATTGTAGTTTGTTTCTATTTTTCCATGAATCCATCCTGTGCCAAGATCACTTCTCCCATTTACTTCTCCAGAAGTTTCACGACCATCACCCATTGCATGTAAATAAATTGTATTCTGTTCCTCTTGGTAAGATAATGAATCAAATGCATTAGCATCTTTGTTATTATGTATAACCGAAGTTTGCATACAACAAAAAATTGCAAAAAATATTATAAGAAATATTGTATGACAAATTGGGATTCCATCATCTTTAAGCATTCCTAAGAAAATTGTGAAAAATATATAAACAATTGATAATAATACAAATGCAGAATATGATTGGTATTCATCGTTATATGAATTACTAAACATCCAAACTCCCAAATGCTTTTTTATAATTGACAAATATATAGCTTCAATAATATAGTCTATAAATAATAATCCCGAAAATAATCCTATCTCTTGCTTCAGATTTTCGCACCAATCCAATTTAAAATGACTAATTAAGAAACAGATAAATTCAAAAATAACTGGCATAAATATAAAAAACAATAATCTTCCCATTATGTACCTCACTCTAATATTTTTGCAGATAAATCCTATCATTCATTGCCTGATATAAATATGACTTTCTTCCAATTCCCACTCAAATTCCGAAAAGTCACCGTCCTCTGTGTAGAACCGTCCTCTCAATAAATCCAATTCTGTGATTTCATGAAATTCCCCTTCCCCATTTCTGTAATAATAATCAGTACCTCCGTCCTCATAATTTGTGAGAATACCATTTACTTCCTTCTTTAGCATTTCTTCCAAGGATATATTTTTATACATCTCTTCTCCAATCAATCGCCTGTCCACATCTTTCACAGTAATTTGGTTTATTGCCCCATTTGATGACCATCTGAATATTTTGTTAGAAATATATATCCGCACTTACACTTATAATGTGTTTTCTCTTCACAACTATCTTCGATTGGCTTCATTGCAACATCCATTTCCATACTTTCTATAGCGTCCAGTAATGCATTATATAAATATTCATTACAGGTATTTCTACCTGCATTGCCTATAAAATTCTTTATTGTACTGATACTTCCAAGAATATTTCTCATAATCACGCTCCTAAATTTTACATTTGTTCAATCTTATCAATCATCTTATTCTCACCAGTAAATAATCCAATTAAATAGCAAGGAGTTTTTCTACCACCTATATCTTCTTCATAAGTTTCTTCTACTTCCCAATGATAAGGTGACAATCCTCTATTTATAGAATCCATAACCTCATAGCATTTATCTTTATACACTTGTTTTCTCTTTTCAATGGATTGTTTTTCGATATCAAGATACAGGTTGGCAAGTTGAACATTATAGGCTTTTATTGAATTGATATGCATAAATAAATCGTCAAATAATTTCATACTCATTTGAGATTTAACTATTTCATTATTATGTAATTCTTTTGGTATAAACCATTTAATAATTCTACATGAATAAAAATCATTTTCTGTGTATATGTAGTAATTGCTGTTACGTTCTAAGTCATAAATTATTTTTCATCACTCCAATCTATTTCATATTCAGTGCGTGAATATATTGCCTCTGGAAATTCATTACATCCAATGCTTCTTTCTGTTCCATATCTATCTGTTCCATGATAATAAACATGGTTAATATAATCATTTTTCATGCCAAGAAATTTTTCGACTTCTTCCATAGATAAAAATTCATATGTGTCATTACTCTTATATCCAAAATCGTTTGTGGAACACGACACATAAAACACTTCTTCTCTAATTAACTTCATACACAACCTCTTTTCCCAAAAGCAATAAATGTCCTATTTCATCTGTATATCCAGTCTATATATAGTAGCTTATAGTTTTGCAAACTGCTATATATAGACTATTTTTTTATGTCAAAACACCAACTTTGGATGAGCAGTGTCATATAAACATTGCTGTAAATGAGTCTGTTTCTTACTTACTCCCTCTTTACTAATCGCCATTCTCAACGCTCCAATCTGTGCCACCATATCACACATTCTTTTTGCTCGTGTAATTCCTGTATATAACAATTCCCTTGTCAGTAACGAATATGAACCAAAATCAATCCCGAATATTACATGGTCAAACTGTGATCCTTGTGATTTATGAACAGTAATTGCATAGCCAAGTTCAATGCTGTTTACCTGAGTTCCCTCAACATATACTTCTCCAATTCCCATGAATGAAATAATCAATGCCTTGTCTTCCGGAAATACATCTTTGATAATTCCTAAATTGCCATTAAAAATTGGCGGATTGGTCTTATAAGTATTCTGTGTATTTATAACTTTGTCTCCCTGTCGGAGAATTGCAACTTTTCCTTGGGACACTACTTCAATCTGTGGTTTGCTGTCATTACTTGGATTGTACAAATCTTGAATTGTATTATTGATATTGTAAGTACAAGCATCTCCATTATTTTTTACTGGCACTAATATCTGAGTTTCCATTATGTCAAAATTTTCTTTGTTCATTGCTTCTGAAAACTTCTGCATAACTTTATAAAATGTATTGCTCTTGTCAGAATAACAATCTAAAGACAAATCCTTTAGTTCTCCTCGAATATCTGTACCAACCCAATCTTTTTCTACAATCTGTATTCCTTGTCTAATCCGTCTTGCCTCTGTAACGATTGCTGATGAAGCAGCTTGTCTATGCACCTGGCTAAGATACACTGTAGGAATTTCTGGCGAATGGATCATATCAAACGCAATATTTCCACAACCAATAGACTCTAACTGTCCCATATCACCCAAACAAATCAGCTTTGCTCCTGAAGGAATCGCTCTAATCAGATAATAGAACAAATACGCATCTACCATTGAGATTTCATCAACAATTACGATATCTACGTCCAAAAAATTTTCATCGTGATATGTAAAACCATTTTTACCACCTTCGCCTTGGCACGGATATTTCAACAACCTATGAATCGTGTACCCTTCTTCTCCTGTAATCTCTGCCATTCTGGAACTTGCTCTGCCAGATAATGCACATTGTACATATACATAATTCTTCAATGCTTCAAGGAAAGCTGACACTGAAGAACTTTTTCCTGTTCCGGCTTCTCCATGAATAACCACCACATTGTTTTCAAGTGCTTCTTTCACACCTAGCTTTTGTTCTTCTGTAAATTGCCAGCCATTCTTATGTTCAACGTGCTTAATTGTGTCTTCCCAATCTCCATAAGCGATTTCTGACTTTGCATCTCGTATTCTGATTAATTCTTTCGCAATCTTATCTTCTACATTGAAATATTTTCTGAGTCCGATTTGCGTTTTGTCCTCATTCCACCACAAATCTTCTTCCATAGCATGAATCGCTTCTGTAATATTGGCATCAGGTATTTCTTCTCCTAACATTTCAATAATTGCACCCATTAGTTCATCTGGTGTTACCCATGAACAACCATTCTGTCCCGAATCGTCCAAATACTTATACATATAAGCACTGATACGCTCTATACTATATTCTCCCATTCCTCCTTCAAGTGCGATTTTATCAGCGGTCTTCCAGCCGATACCTTTCACTTCATTGCATAAAACATATGGATTGTTTTTTACTTTCTCAATTACAAGGTCTGGCGAATTGTACTTCTCCATCAATCTCTGTACCATATTATTTGTCAGGTTAAAATCCTCTAATTCCGAGAAAATCTTTGCAAGATGTATATTTCGATTGAATCTATCTATCCATCTTGCAGCCGTATCAAGCCCACACCCTTTTACTTGAACCAAATCTTCTGCTCTATTATTCTTCAAAGACTCAAATGGATTATCTAAAACAGCGTACATATTCTCAATCTGTAACGGAGTAAACAAAGTGGACAGGAATTTTTTCTGTCCCACTATGTCATCCTCACCAAAAGTAATAGCACTATAGATTGAAATAATATTGTACTGACCTCCCCATTTCGGATCTTCTACATAATCAGCTACCAATATATAAGGATTACCTTCAATCAATTGAGGCATTGTTCCCTTAATAATAATTTGGTTGAATTTATCTGTCTTTGGTTTACCTTCCTTTACTTTGTCTACCGAAACAACCGCTATACCAAATTCATTTTTATAAAACCTGATTGTTTCTACACTGCAAATAATTTTTATTCTATCTTCTAGTGCCATTCTTCCTCTCTTTCCTATACCTTTGTCCGTTCAGATTGCAATAATAATGTTCCATTTTCATAAATCTCTTGGACTCTATTAACTGTGTGTTGATAAATTGTATCTTTGTATATCATTGGTCTAAAACTGTCTTCTCTTCTAATACCAGCAACGATAATTTTTGAACCACGACTTAACCAACTTTTTTCAAGTACTGTCTTTTTGTCACTATCAGGATCAAGTTTCGCTGAAATCTGTTTGTTATAAAACGCATAGTGTCCTTTATTAAATTTCACTTGCACAGCTCCATGTCTGGTTAAAAGTGTTACCATACAATGAAGATTATCTGCATTGATTACTGTACCAGCAATTCGAGAAATCTTAAATTTAGGCATTTGTCTTGGTGTCCCATCTATGTACCGAGTATAATAATCATATGGTTCTGGTTCTTCTGGTAATTCAAAGAAATTCACTACACCATATAATTCTTCATTCATATGTTCCAACTCATGTTCTCCATCATAGAAACTTAATGCTTGCATAGACCATGAAGGCAAGGAACCATCAGCGTTTTTTCTCCATATTGTTTGGTAGACAGAATCATTATACAATTTCAATGTATCTTCATTTTCAAACCAATCCTTTAATGGCTGAATCTTTTGATCTGCCTCTTTTGCAAATAATTTCTCTGAAACAATGTAATAATCTCCTTTGGTTTTTACTATTGAATCCTCTGTAAAATGTTCTTTAAAGAATGGCTGTGAATTATCATCTAAAATATAGCAGCCATCATGATATCCTCTTTTGGGTATCTTCTTTCCTTCTTCAATATGTTTTTCAAATAAGTTTTCATCATCTAAAACATACTTTTTAAAATTCACTGTTCTAACTGCCAAATCTAAGTTGTCAGGTATGATACCCAATTCTATAAGTTTTCCAAATTGTTGCATTGTAATCTTTTCGCAAGGAATAAAGGCATACTTCTTTAAAAACCAGTCCATTGTTTTTGCTCTATCTTGAGAATGTAAATCTGTAAAGCAACCAGCTTTTATCAACTGAACCATTTTAGAATTTGTGATCAGCTTAGTATCCAACATTCTCGTGGCAAAATCTTCAATAGAATTAAATGGTCTGTTTTGAATAATAGCTTGTACAATATCATCACCAATACCATTGATACCCTTAAAGCCAAAAATAATTCTATTGTTCTCAACATCAGCTTTAAAACCAAATTCCGCTGAATTGATAAGTGGTAGTTCTACTTTAACATTCTCTTTTTGTACAGACGCTATTGCTATTGCCATCTTGCCATAATTGGTAGAGTCACCAGCATTTTCATCTATTGCACCTGAATCTACAATTAAATTCGCTGTTTGCCAATAAATCGGATTGTATTTATAACATAAATTCAATTCCTGTAATCCGATAATTGAATATGCCAATGTATGTGATTTATTAAATCCATATCCCCTTTGAGTACATATAAGAACATTCCACACATAATTAGTTAGGTTCTTTGATAAATTTTTCTCTTTTGCGTTTGCAAAAAATTCATCTTGCAACTGTAGAAACTCTTTAGGTTTCTTTTTTGCTACTGCTTTTCTTAACCTGTCACCCCAAGCCAACGAAAAACCACCAATTTTAGGATGCTGTGTTAATAGCACTAAATATTCCTGTGCTTCACAAATGCCAAATGATACGCCTATAATGTCTTTCAAAATATCCTGTTCTTCTTGCGCAAGTCCGTATTCAGTCATTTCATCATACCAATACTGAATATTTTCTCTAAACCTAGCGTATTTTTGCAATGGAGATTCTGCGCCCTTTTCTTGTGCCATTAGTCTCAATACAGAATTGATTGTTGCTAATTCGTCAACGGATGCAGGCTTTGCTAATGCAACCGCTTGTACTCCACTTTCTTTTTCCATCTGAAAGAAAGACATTACTTTGTGGTTCCACAACATCTTCCACATATCTTCTGCTTCACGTTCAAGTGTATATACTCCAATATATTTCTCATAAGTCGCTTTCAAAGAGCCTTGCCATTCAATTAATTTATTCTCTAATAACAAATCCAATTCCGCTTGCATTTTATCTAATGCATCAATACACAATAAATCTACCTTAATAAGCGAACAATCCTCGCACATATGAAGATCAAATTGTGTAATTATATCTCCTGAATTGGTTTTCATTAAAGCAGTTGTATCGGTAAAAGGCTTATCTACAAGAATAATCCCTCCTGCGTGTGAACCCACACCATTTACTAACCCTTCTATTTTTTGTGCTGCGTTCCACAATTCAGGGTATTTATCCATCTCAGTTACAAATTCTCTAACTGGTGGATTATCATCATCTCCATAATACATTTGGGATAATGTTCTTAATTGTCCTCTATCTGCTACAATCAAAGAACTGATATATTGTGCAATATCATTGTCAATTTTCAATCCACGAGCAGCAGTTAAAATAGCACTTCTACTTTTTTCAGTAGATAAGGTCATGACCTTACTAACTCTATCTTCTCCATAAGTGTCTTTCATTGCCTGAATAACTGTCTCACGCTTTGAACCACATATATCAATATCTATATCTAACACAGAGGCACGTTCTGGATTCAAAAATCTCCAAGGATAAGTTTTTGTCTTTTCTCTCAATGGATTAATTTGTGTAATACCAAGTATATTTAGCAGACAAAATCCTACTCCTGATCCTCGTCCTGCTCCTACCAATGTTCCAGCTTCCCAAGCAATCTGTACATCAATGGCAATCTGTAACAGATACTTAGACCATCGTACTTTCATTTTTTCGGAAGAATCCTTGATATAATGCAAACACTCATTGATTTTTTCATAGGCTTCTTTTGTACGATAATATTCATCCGTATCTATGTATGCGACAATATCTCTTACCAGATGCCTGTCACAGTCATATTTTGATTCGTAAAAGTCCTTTAATAATGCAATTTTACTTTTGTATTTTTCATATAAGTCTTTGTTTGGTTCACTTGTATCAAGAGGCAAATAAGGAATATCTAAATCTTTTGTTAATTTGTAATACTCTGCTTTTTCATAGATAAGCATTGTATTATCCAAACCTTTTTGCACCACATCATATCCATAATAGTCATCCATATAATCATGAATTTCTTCTTCACTCATTATGTAAGTGGTAGAATAAAAATCATCTACTTCCCTATCACCGTCCTGCGACTCTAAAAAGATTTTGTGAATCTCTCGATCCTCTTTTTTTAAATAATGTGCATCGGTGGTAATGATGTATGGTGTACTAGTTTCGGCTGATAACTGTAGCAATTTTTGATTGACATATATTTGCTCTTGCATATGAGAAGGCTGCAATTCTAAGAAGAAATATCCTTCCCCAAATATTTCATTCATATATGCAATCCAATCTTTACAAGACTGCCAAATTTCTGCATATTGTTTTGAATTATTTTTTTCTAAATCCTGAAATTGCAATAATCTATGCGGTAATGCTCCTCCAAGGCAAGCACTACTCCCCACAATATCCCCCTTATAGTTCGCCATCATTTCTTCAAGATCACTATAATAAGTAGGGACTCGCATCATAACATGCATAAATGAATTTACAATCCATGCTTTTGTACTTAATTCTCTAATGCCCTTATGACCATTTGCATTTAAAGCCACCAAAATAAAATGTGGATAACGGTTATTAAATTTGTTTTCTGCTGTTACATCTTCAGTACACAGGTATATCTCATTACCAAGAACAACTTTAAATCCTTCCCATCCCTCTATATTTCTGTGATTATCATAATATTTCAATGCGTCTAAAGAGGAAGTAATTGATTCATGTTCTGTAAAACAAATACCAGAATGACCCAATGAGTGAGCATACTCAATCATTTCTGGTATTTTATTTATGGAATCTCGAAGTCTGAGATTACTTCCCTCATCACTATGATTATGTACTCCAAAAAAACTCACTCATGTCCTCCTCTTTATAACTGTTTTAATAAACTTCTTACTGGTTCTCTTCCATAATTCTCTTTTAACCAATCAATATATCCTTTATCTTCTGAAGCTATATCTATCAACTTTCTGTCTTTGTACTTACCAAAAGTTAAAACATATGTATTTAATGGTGGCAATTCAGGTTTCTCCCAATTATCAAATTGAAGTTCTATATCTTTACGAGAAGCCAAATAATCACATTCATGTACAAATTCTTGTGTCAATGTTATTGGCTTAGATAAAATCACTTCCGACTTTTTACTAACGTTCCATTGTCCCATATGGGTATCAATACAATTAGCAATCATATCTATTTCATCTACTAATCGAGGAAATTATTCTTCCATTTTCTTTACAGCTTCAAACATTAATCTGGGATGTTCATGTACTGTATGCCCACTATCTTCTTCTCCAGATTTTCTTCCGTCATGACACAAACAAGCAATCCTTAAACAGTCTCTTTGTCTTGAATCAAATTTGTTTTGATTTTGCTCCAGTTCTAATTTCCAATTACAGAATCTAGCAACCGCAATTTGGTGTCTCATCAATCCACCCTCTCCCAGATCCGTTGATGGATGATACTTTCCAGAAGAACTTCCTGGAACATGCCAAATATAATCCGGCATATCATCTAATATTGCGACACATAATTCTTTCAAATCTTTATTTTCAATGGAATCCACAATTCTTTCAACCAACTTATATCTATCTTCTGTCATCAAAATACCAACTTTCTTTTCGTTGTAGGGTTCATATTTTCTAATGCGTTCCACTTTTTATTAACCTCAAATGTTTTCTGTGTTGGAGTCCACTTAGAAAAATATTCACATTCATTTCTATAAATTGTTGCTTCTGGATTAGTCTGGCAGAAATTACACCAATGACATAAAGGAGTTGGCTTTGGTACAAAGATTCCTTTTTTCCCACTTGCTTCTATATCACCAAATACTTTATCTAACGCTTTAATCAAACGCTTTTCCCATCCTTTTGTAAGGGCATATTGCTCATCATCAATAAGAATAAATCTGTATTTTGATTCAGCAGGCAATACTCCAAATTCATTCAAAATTGCCAAGGCATAAATTCCAAACTGTAATGAAGTAGCCAATTTGCTTTGTTCATATACTTTTTTGGAAGTCTTATAATCCACAGTTCTATATTGTCCATCTTTTACATCTATGCGATCTATGAAGCCTTTCAAAATTACTTTGTTATCCCAAACAAACTCAAACGGTCTTTCAAAATATGTAGATTCCCACTCAGTATCTTCCATTTCTTTATGTAATACTTGATCAAACAATTTGATTTTTTCATCATATGAAGCACCACTAGCATTGTCTGCCTCGTGCCATACTTCAAAATACTTTCGTTTTAATTGACTTACACCCAACAACTTTTCTTTTGTTTTTTCATCTACTTCCGATACACCGTCTAGCAAAATATTATTTAGTTTGTCATAATCAACTTTTTGTTTAGCAGCAACCATTCGTCCTTTCTGTTCTAAAACATAGTGACACAAGCTCCCAAGTTCTAAAGCAATTGAAGTATCCTGAGAATACTTTTTTTCAATATACTTATATCTATATTGCAACGGACAGTTTTTAAAAACTTCCAATTTACTATAAGAAAATACTGGAAGTTCTTTATCTGTCTCCGTTACAGGTCTAATTCTATTTAGTAATTCTTGCAATTATTTCTCCTTCTTTGTTTCTTTTAATACTCTATTAACCTCATCCATAGTAATCACAATTTTCTCGTCAAGCAGTTCCAATAAAACTTCCTTTCCCATATCTGTAGGACTAGCTTTATATGGCAACCTATTTTCGCTATCCAACAACAAACACACCTTACAATATGGAACTATATTTGCTACCTTTTTAACCAATTTGTTATAATATATCTCTGCTTCAAACGAATGCGGATCGTCATATTCTCTATCAAAAGCCAGAATAATCTCTTCACACTTCAAGTAGTAAAGTAATATTTTTTGTTGTGTGAGAGTTATATTGCTTCCACAAGTAGCAACAGCAAAAGAATCTTCTTCAAAATAGGAATAATTTTGCATACATCCTTTTTCTGATTCTAATATCATAGCTTTCCTAATGCTTTTGATTTTGTCTTGTGTAACATTGATTCCATATAAATTTGAACCTAACTGATGACTTAAAAATCTACCGTTTATTTGCAATGGAACATATTTTCCAACTCTTTCTATGTCCTTTTCATCAAGGTATCTACCCCTTATTCCAATCAAACGTCCCTCTTTATCTCTGTGAGGAATAACAATTTGATTTGTCAATCCATAATATCCTATCTCATATCTGCTAAGTGCTTCACGAGAAATATTGTCATTTAACCAATCTTCATGTGGTGCATAGTAAAATGTTTCTAAAACATTTTCATTAACTTTGGACAATGTAGGAATTTCTTTTTTGTTCTTCTTTGCAGATTTTAATCTGTTAATCCATTCAAAATCTGTAATGTGATTCTTTTCTTTTTCTACATCTTCAGCACTTGTTGTTGCCAATTTATTTGTTAATTGTCCAATATATCTAAGGGCTTTATACCATGTAACAGTTTTTCCTTTCGTTCTATTTGCTCTAATTACTAATTCAACGATGTTAAAACTATCACTACATCTGGAATAACAATGAAAAGTTCTGCCCTTATAATCTTTTTCTTCATTTGGTTCGTGATAGTAATATAATTTCCATGAATCCGATCCATGACAGACCGATTGAAAAATCAAATCACCATTACTATCTGATTTAGGATATGCAGAACCAAGATTCATAACGATTTTGATAATATCTTCTTTAGTAAGTGAGTTGAGAATTGCATCTTTATCTAAATACATGTCATCACCTCACTTACCAATTTCCCCAACTTTTCTTATCAGTTGGTTCTTCCTCATTTTCTTCTAATGGACTATCAGGAACTTGTGACAGCAAGACAGAATGTTCTTTTATTTTTTCTTCTACCTGTTCAATCTTTGTAAAATCCATATCAATTAGTTCAAAATCGTAATTGGTAACAAATAAACATTGTTCTGTCATGGTACCCAAATCAATTTTTGTCCAAATAATAATTCGTGTTAGTCTGCCTCGCCTTACCTTATATACCCAATGGCACATATTGGGTACTGGCATATTGACCATCTTGTGTAAAACTGCTTCAATCTTTTTTCTCTCTGCCTTTGTTGGAGCCATTGAAATAACCCCCATATCTAACTTGTTTGCCAATGCTTTTGAACCAGCCAACAAATTCTGATCTTTATACAAAGCGTTTTGTGCTTCTCCGTTTAACTGTGAAGCGGTATAAATGAATACATCTAATTGCTGTGCTATCGTTTTTAATTCTGTTGCAAATACCAAAAGTAATTGATGTTCTTTTAATCCCATACCAGATTTACTATTAACCTCTGCCATTAGCCGTAATGAAGTATGGATATAATCAAAGAAAAAATATCGCACAGAAAATTCTCTATTGTATTTTTTAATCTGGTTCTTTATATCTTCAATGGAAAAATCGGGAATGTGTACGATATATAGTGGACTGGATTCTATGTAAGAAATTGCTTGTGTTACTCTGTCTAGTTCATCATTTTCATATGTCCCATACAAAATATGCTCTTCGTTCACCTTGCTAACGGCTGCTATCAAAAGTGTTTGTATCTCATCAACCGGCATTTCTGTTGAAAATATTGTTGTTGGTTCACTGTTTCCCGTAAATACATACTGTTTTGTACTCACATCATAGAAATAGGGAACCGCTATTTTACAGGCATCACCTGCCGCCATCCTTGTCTTGCCGCCGCCCTGGGGGCAAGAACGCATAAATAAACACCCCAACCTTGCGCCTCTTGATACCGTATTTAAGCCCACATTGTTTAGTGCTAAACCCACATCAGGAACTTCCATTAATTCATTAACAAGATCCGTCATACCATCACCAGCTTGAACATCTGTACTGAGTGTATTGGTGCAATACTTCATATTGGGATTGATAACGAATGTTGTTTCAACAATCTCAATAATGTCTTGTTCCGTATAATTGTCAAACTTAATCTTTTCTGCTTCTATTTTTGAAGCGTCAGCGATTGTACTGTCATATATAAAGCGTGTGTCTAACCCTTGTTTTTCATAATATCTTAGTAATGAATATTTCCTCAATCTATGGTAGTGGTAATCATAGTTTTCAAGCGTTGCTATTTCTCTGGCATTAGAAAGATATTCGATTCCCTGATTCTCTTGAAAAATGGAATATTGTTCTTTATAGTTGCTCAAATACGAATCAATATTGAATTCATCAATTGTGGTACAACCTTGCATATGCAGATTATATATGGCAACAAACAATAATTCGTAAAAATTTTCTGTATTAAAATCAGTCCTATCCAGAGGTCTGTCTATGTCATCTATCAATGATGAATCTTGTAGTAAACATCCAAAAGTATTTAAGTATGCCCTTTTATCTACAAGTCCTTCATGTGCCATCAATCCACCCCTTTCCCAATTGATTCAATATCAATTTGTTTTATTTTTTTCTTTTTAGGTTGGATTAGAATAGTCTTTTCCTTATACATTTGAGAAATATCTATATCTTTATTAAAATCAGCAACCTTGTCTATACTTTCATAATATTGAGCCGCCTCACTGTGGTAATAAGGAATGATGCCAACCACATCACCCGTTAATTCTTTTTCTATGATTTCATGCAGATACACTAAAGTCTTATACATTGACTCATAAGTAAATTTATATCTTTCAATATAATCTTCCGTCAGAGCATATATCTTTGCGCTCAATTCTTGGCCATCAATTAATTCTCGCAAATAGTTGTAATACTGTTGCTTTTTTCGATATTCATCTTCAGATAATGCTTCTTTCAGTTCTGCTTTTGGTTTTGCTTTTCTGCCAACTTTTTTCTTTTCTGCAACTTTATCTATTTCTCTATTTTTTTCTTTCTGCAATGTTTTCATTGCAATATTGAAACACTTTTGATGAGCGTAGCGTCCTTTATATTGAACGCCTTGCTCATCAAGTATCTCATTACATATTACGCACTTTCGAGTTGCCATTTATAATCGACCTTTACAGATTATTCTCCTCAATGAAACTTTCGATGTCGTAGATGATTGCTTCAATGAGCTGTTCCTGACCCTTCTTCAAATCACTTGCTTTCTTTCCTTCTCCCAACTGGTTAGCGACAATACTCTGCAAATCTTCTAAGTATCCGTTATCAGCCAGTTTTTCGCCCAACTTCTGCAAATCGTCCATCAAGTCATCATATGACTTAGTTGTAACTGTTCTCTGTGCCTTCTGTTCTGCAAAAGTAACCGCTGTAATTCCTTCTTCTCTTTCCTGAATCTCAATTGCCTTAACAATTACATCTTCCAAAGCTTCTGCTGTAAACTCTTCAATGTAAGTTGTAGGCAAATAGTCGAAACGAGAACGAGCAAAAAACTCATCCGTTTGTGCCAGATAACCAGAGGATTTTACAACTTTCCCATCTTTATCAACACCGTTGGAACGAACGTATACACATAAATCTGTGTTGTTAATGATAGGAGACAATGCTCTCTTATCTGCTTTAGGAGAAATGAATCCTTCCTTTTCCAGTGCATGTGCAATAAAATAACAACAATATCCCGCACCTACCAGTTTATTGATCTGTTTCCAAAACTCTGTTTCGTACTCTTTCCAAAGTCCATAACCACCATTACCTTCACCAATAGAAGGTGCTTTATACTTCTGACAAATAAACTCCTGACAATAATTAGCCGCAGCTTCAATCTCATCAAAAATAATTGTGGAGTACATTTCTCTTGCTTTTTCTACTGTTGCTGGATCTGTCAGCTGTTTATTAATCTTAATAAAATCTGACCATTTTGTGATAGGACAAAAAGGGACACCTGGGATAGCATTAAGTCCAGATTCAAACGGAAGATAAAATGGCTTTTTCATACGTGTAGCCTGTTTTGTCTTTCCCAAGTTATTGCCACCATACACCAAAATCACTTTTCCCTCTAAACCCTTTGCAACTGTACTGACCTGTGGATTAAAAATATCTAATTCCATTAAATTGTTTTCCTCCGATTTTTATATATTTTGTTGTCAATAAATGGTACATATTTTCATACTGTTTCATTTGTACCTGTTATTCATTGTTTTAGAAACCTAAACTTCTACCATGTGCTGCCCCACTAGGCTTTGTGTTGCCATTGGTCTTTGTGCCACTCTGCGCCTTTGCCTTTGCTTCTTCAAGTTTGTTCTTTCTCTCCTGAATTGCCGCCTCAATTGTTTCTGCTACATAAGGAAGCTCTGATGTAATGCCTTCTTCATAGGCTTCAGAAGCACCCGTAATAATAAGATCGCTCTTAAACTCTACGGAAACCTTCTTCCTCGGCTTACCAATCTTAACAGGGATTTCAGTGACCGTCTCAATTCTGTTGTTGATAATATCGCCATAAAATTCTACAGTCTGTCCAGGCTCAAACCCAGAATCAACAGCCTGTGCAACTTCACCTTCTGCAACTAAATCAATCGGTTCAATTCCGTTATATGTAGGCATCCAACCACTAACAACTGTTCTGCCAGTTTCTACGCCATCTGTGTCAAGTTCAGGATTGATACCAGAGATAAATACTTCTACTGAAAACTCTGCCTTTGGTTCAAGTTCTTCGTCAGCTTTCAGTCTGTTAAAGAAATTGCTTCTATAAGAAACAATCTTCTCACCGTTCTTTCCAGTAAAGGGACTCAGATCACCGCTCACTTTTACTCTCGTAGCTTCATCTTCTCCAACTTCTGCAATAGACTTGTACTCATTCATTACCGTCTGAATACCTGCATAAGTCTTATTGTCTGTACCTGCATTCGTCTTCTCATTTACATTTACATTGAATTTAACAAAATTGACATCAGAGGTCTTTACTGTCAAACTACCTGTAATCTTTGTCTTGCCTTCTTCTGTTACAACCTTCAGATCCTTTTCACTTACAACTCCATGTACGAATGCCTTTGCGTTTGCCTGTCTTAAATTTGTTTCTGCCATTAAATAAATGTCCTCCTGTAAAATAAAATTATTAAAATATTTTCACATCTTCTATAACATCAACAGCCTTTGTAGGCTGGAACATAGAGATTAAATCTATATAAAATCTATGTCATCAGTGGTTTATGGCTTATTTGGACTGAATTTTTGCGTAATTTAAGCCAAGGGTATGCTCTTCCCACCCAAAACGAATATAACTGTTCAATTTTAATTATTGGAATTTTATACGGATAACCGTGCGAATTGTTTACTTGTTACTGCGTGTACCTGATTGATCATTCTCTATCTAACTAATAATCCAAACAGATATGATGGATAAATACCTACTTCTTTTCTATCTATTCTCTTTCTACAATCTCCGATATTTGTGAAATAGTAACTTGAGAACCACCAAGGCATATACCTTATTTCTCCCAAATGCTCAACTGCGTAAATTGAATACCCATTATATACTTCTACTTCAAACTGCTTTTTATATTGGTCATAACACTCTTGACTGCAAAATAATTTTCTTTTGCCATTCTTATCATAACCTTTCAAATTGACTGTAAAGGTTTTAAGATTACACTCCCCAATTTCTTTTCTGCAATTTAGGCACTTGACTTTTGGATATTGATTCATTTTAATCACTATTCCTTTCTACAGAATCCTTATAATCTGTTCATATAAACAGCTACTTCTCTCCCAATGGAAAGTTTTGTTCTGATGCATATGTCCAAAGAGCCATGCCTTATAATCCACATTCTGCTTAATCTCTTGTAAATAATCGGTCAATCTATCTCTCTGATATAATCCTGATCCACCGTCCATCTGTCTGAGCAGTGAAGTATATGGGCTATGAGTAATAATGTAATCTACTTTATTATTCTGCTTTTCAAGATTAGTTAATCCTTCTCTCATTTCCTCTTCACTCGGAAGTTCTCTATCCCACCAGCTTATATGATTGATTCTGTACAAAGCAAATGGATCTTTATCTAACCGTTTTTTCTTTTCTTTGAAGTCTGGATCATCAGGTTCCAAAATACCTGCAGATATATCATGGCTGCTTGCGCCTCCAAAAGCAAAGAATGACTTATCTTCTATGTCAAATATCTGTCCTCTCATTAGATGAATAACTGATGGACGAATGAAATGCACATTTCCTCCGTGCCATTTTTCTATTGGATAATCATCAAGTCTATCAAAATTATCATGATTGCCATCAACAAATAATGTGGTAAATGGTTTATTTTCAAGCCAATCTAACCAATACTTCTCAGTTTTATTTTCTCCGCTATAATCCCACACAAGACCAAAATCACCAAGAATAATTACCACATCATCTTTTGTCATTTCCTTCTGCTCTGGAAAAATATCTGTTGAAAACCTTTGTGGGTTCCCATGTATATCACCTGTGATCCAAACCGCCATAACTACCTACCTCTTATCTGCTTTCTTTCCCTTCTTCTCTTTCTGTAACTTCGCCTCCTCAGCTAATTGATTCTCTAACTTTCTTGTGATACTTTTCATTTTGCCTACTGGTTTACATGTTAATCCCATATGTATATTTCTCCTTTTCTCTTTTCAATCTACATAATCAGTAAATTCTTCATTGCAACACATACATTTGACTGTTTGACATTCTACAATGCCACTTGGTAAAAATTCATATACAAACTGTTCACCTGCTGTTGCATGAGATACACAACCTTGCTTTCTATGCTTCTCTGCCCATTTATCTATTCTTTTGCTTGTTTCAAATTTTATGTATTATCACCTCTTTTATACTTTATCATTCTCCATATAAAATGTAAAACTTCCGTCTTTTTCAGTTTTGCTAAAATATTCAGTTGCTTCAATTTTAATAACAGATGCACTCATAACTCTTTGACAAAACAGTACATACTCACTCGATTTTTCTAATGGACGAAGTATCATTTTATCGCCAGATACGCATATATCAAAATTTACATTTTTATCAATGCAATTTTCTTTGATTGTATATACTTTTATGCTACTCAAAATAATATCCTTTTCATTATCCAATATAAGAATATCTTTAAAGTGTTCTTGATGGTAAATTGTTACTAATACATTTTCTTGTTTTTCCATTACTTACCTCCATACAACCTATATTTCTTCGCTATGGTATCCATCTGTGATCATTACAACCCTATCTGAATTCGCTTCTTCAAACAAACTATACATATTTTTACAATAGCAATGTTCTCCTGTACTTTCTGTAAGATTTGTTACATAAAAGTCATCATTAATTTCACTTTTCGTATCGCCAATTACACCAAAAGCAACGTCTCCTCTTTCTGATGCACCTATGTAAATACCGATAGGTGTATCATCTGAAATATTATTGTCCTCGCACCATCTCTTTAGCTGTCCTATTGTTAGTGGATTACCTGTTTTTATAAATCTCACCTCCTCCAAAATCACCCAATGAAATAAGAAATTCAAGACATATTTTTACGCTTCACTTCCTTTAAAGCACCACAATTATTTTTTAATATACACAAATCACATTGCCACGAACCAGCTTTTACACCAACATTACTACAAGTAATTTCTACATTAGATTTTGTATATTTCATTATTTTATCATCTATCTCTTTTTTACTTCTCATATGTTCCTAAAACATTTCTCTCATACCGATCCATAACTCTCTTATTCATATACATAAGAGCAATTTCGATATGTTTTAAAGCCTCTGCATTATCTTCAGTTGCAAAATCACCACTCTGGAATCCTTTTAAACGATCACGAACAATCTCTAACAAATCTGTATCAATAATTCCTGTAATTGCTTCTGGATCTTTTCTAGCTCCATTCTGAAACTGGATAAGTGTAAATGGAATCTCTTCATCATCAGGAACAATTGCTTCAATTTTATAAAGATGATTTGCATTACCACTTCCTCTTTCATCAATTGCCTTTACGATGTTTAAGTTCTCTACCTTCTGAATTGTGTTTAATTTTCTCATTATATCTTTTCTCCTTTTTTGTTTTGATTTCACTGTGTAGCAACAACATTTAAAACATTTTCAATTATATTTGAATAAAATTTATCAACAAACTCTTCCAAGCCAATACTTCCTTCGTATTCTCCATCAGTTATCAACATACATTCTATGCCTAAATCAGAGCCTAACTCTTGGAGCGTTTTATCAACAGTCTCATAAACAACTGTTTTTGTATCTGCGTAATCACATCCAAGAGAAAGAATATCTCTTAATTCTTCTATATCCTTTTTTGATAGTTTACTCATTGTTTTATACCTCAAATTTTTCAACGAAAGTGACATTTATTGGCGTTTTTTTATTTATGTAATATCATCCTCATTTGGGCATTCCATATAAGTAATTGGCATTTCTTTTGATTTTGCATACTTTATTTCTGATAAAGTTGATTCGCCAATATATCCATTCTTATTTATCACATAAATTTCATCTGCCATATCAATCTTTCTCTTATGCATATCATCTAACATTTCTTTTGTACCTTCTGTCCAAACTTCATCATCACCAGAATGTCCAAATAGTCCAACAGAAATAACAATATAACCTTGTAAAGTTAATAATTTCTGTTGTTCTAAAAAATCCTCCTTAAATCTTGTGCTTCCACATAATGTGGTCACTGTATACTTTCCTACCATATTTTCTCCTTTATAACTTCCAATGAAAGAACGCTTTCATATGTAGAATTCAATTTATTTATCATCGTTTTTATTTGCAAACTTTTCATATAATGATTTACTTAATTTATAATGCTGATCATACTCAGATGTCCCAGGAATATGACTTGCTCCAAGCCACTCAATCGGATCTTTTTTGATTGCATTCCAATACCATGACGGATATCCTAACTTTTTCGATGACGTTTTATCGTCTTTATAGTTCATTTGTTCCACCAAATCCGCTGCAATACCACCCTTTAATAAATTCTTTGTATCTTGCTGATAAAAGAAAATTATGCTTGACTGCACTAAGCAAGCCATTTTTAATTCTTCGTATGGTACTTCTTTTCCGTCTTTTAAATCTGCTACAATCTCACACGTTGCTCTCATCTTTAATTCTCCTAAATCGTTATTTGTTATTTCTCTATTTTCCAAATTTCGGATTTATTGGTCATTCGTATATTGTTACTGTTTTTGCTACTTTCTGTCGTATCATACGACATTCAACAGTTTCAATAGAAAATGGTGCAACATCAACTTTTTCAATAACAGGAAATTCACTCCCACGAACAGTAACCCATCTTCCATGCTGTTCTAAATCTGACATTGTGATAATACCATGATTATCTTGAAGATATTTTAAATCACAAAGTAAATATTTCCTGTCATACGAACAAGCACCACTATTTTCATAATTCTTTAAATCTACCACTACAACTGGACAACCATTATCCTTTACTACATCGCCTATTTGTGGTATATACATAATATTTCTCCTTTCTCAAACAGTCTTGAAATCGTGCTTTCATCACTCTAAAGTAACCACTGTTCTCTCAGGGATAATCTGCTGAGGAATAACTTTTTTTATAATCTTATTTACTTTCAAATTTTCATGCTCATAATTATATTCACTAAAATAAGATCCGCTACGTGTAATTTTTGAAGTGACTGCAATATCAAACATTTTTACTACATTCCATTTCTCATCGCACTCGCATAATACTCCAATGTCCGTTCTGTACTGATATTTTCCTTTGTCTACCCAGTCACCTTCATTAAATACCTCTACACGATAATTTACACCATTTACTTCTTCTCCAATATCTTCAAGAGAGCAATCTTTATCAAATTCTCCAATAATTTTATTTGCTTCTTCTAAAGACATTTCAGTAAGTTCATCATAATTAAGTTTTATCTCTACCATCTTATTCCCCTTCCACAATTTCCAAAATTCCTTCGATTTCAGATTTCGGTGCTTTAACTGTGCTATCATCTTTCATGCGAATCATGATGAAATCACCATCTTCTCTTGCTTCAAAAGTTTCACCTTTATTAATATTGATCTTGCCACTGATATCTACATTATCTATAAATTTTACTTTCAATATATTGTTCTCCTTTTCAATTAGTTTTCATCCCATCCATATTCAACGATTTCTCACAGAATCCCTTAATTTCCTTAACAATATCCTCGTCCGACTTGCCACTATTGCACATTTCTAAAACCGCTCCAAGTATACCAGCAGCACCAGACTTCAATCCTTGAAATTTAACTTCTTCTAATATCTTTTGAATTGATTTTTCAATTTGTTTCTCTTGCTTCTTTGTTAATGCCATATATATCAGTTCTCCTTATCCATTAATCATTAAATAAATTTTTACAATATCCCAAATTATATTTACACCCCAACACAATGCACCAATTGTCCATAAAATTTTTCCTGATTTTTTATTGCTTAATTTTGCATTAAGACTATAAATTACAACACAAGCAATATGTAAAATTGAGAAAAATATTATTTTAATACTTATCACCTCCCATCAAATGAAACCAAGATTTTAAGTCCATTTTATTCTACTTTGACGCCTATATACTCTAAAACTTCTCTCATGCCCAATCCTCCATCTTCAACTGATTTCATACAATAATTCCATATTTTAGGATGCGTTTCTTTTAGCATTTGAAATCTATTTGGTTCTTGTTCTAAATGACATCCATAACCACAAAATATACATCCAGTTCTACTATATCCAGTTGTATACCATTTTCCTTTTTTATCTCGCATGATATTGCCATAAACTGAAGAATATGGAATTTCATATTTCACAAGACATTCCAGTACGTCCTGTTCTGTCCAGAAACTCATAGGCTGACTACTTGGATTTTTCTTATTAAAAGCATTACAACCATTATGTAACCACTCTGTTTTTCTCTGCCGACTTTCACAAGCCATTGTTCCTATAATTGGCATTAACCCAGATAATTTTGTAAATCTATGTGCTGGTCTTTTCTTCATTATTTCACAACACTTATTTGATACTTTATACGGAGCTGACAATACATATTTCCATCTTCTCATATCATACATTCCAGTTTCTCTACCATCAAAACATCTTGCAGCCCAACAATCCTGTCCAAGTCTTTGAACATCTCCTATCTGTCTGCTAATATTTTTACTGAGAATTGGATAGCCTTCATTCAAAATCACATCTTTAAATATTATTCTCTTTCCATTTTTATCTTTGGGAGTGTCCATTATAGTTTCAACTTCTATCGAAAAGGTTAATTTCAACCACTCCGAATATGTTTTTACATGTTCCCTCAATTCTGGAAATTCAAGACCAGTATCAGAAAACCATAATATTAATTTACAATCAAACAATTTACAAACTTGTGCTGCTAACCATGCTAAAACTGTACTATCTTTTCCACCTGAAAACGATACATAACATTTTTTATCGTTTCTGTTATACCATTCCATAATTCTAGCAATAGATATTTGTATCTTATTACATAAATCATAAGATTGAAGACGTTTTAAATCTTCTGCTGTATGTTTATTTTCTGTCAATTACTTTTTAGGAGCAAATGTACATTTATCGACCAGTCAAATCTCGTTTCCTCCTAATTTTATTTGTGATATTTGCAACTATCACATCATATTTCTCCTATTTTCGTGCCATAAAATTAACCTTTTATTGTACATTGTCTTTTGATGAACAATTTATACAAGTTATATTTCCGCACTCTCCGCAAAACACTCCATTAGGATTCCATCCCATCCCCTCATCATGAATGCCACCAAATTCGTCTTTGAGTGCAACATCTGTATTTTTCATCCAATCTATTACTTCTATAAGAGATGAATCAGAAGTAAATTCTGAATTAAGTTTTATGGTATTCCATTCGGAATATAGTTGTTTTAATTCTTTACCAATTTCACTATATGTAAAAATCTGTCCTGCTCTTAAATCAATATTATAAATTGATTCTCCCACCGTGGCTAAAGCACACTCTTTTCCAATATCTAGAGCTGTTAATAAATGCATTTTTGTCACCTCTAATCTTCCTTGAAACTCTGGTTTTAAGGCTCTTTATTATATCCATGCTCCTTCGCATAATTTTGATAAGTCCACTTGCTTGGAGCAACCATATTATTTATTCCACGTAATATTGCATAATTTTCCATTTCATATTCCCTATTCCAACCATGAACATCAAAATTATGTCCAAAACAGCTATATCGAATTCTTGCTTTTACCCAATCATCTCTATGTGCTTTTCTCCCTAACATAAATGTTGCTGCCCAAGGAGTAGCATTTGGACTAAAATATAAGTAAAGGGGAAACCATCTACCATCATCAGTGAATGGAAGCCTAAAACATATGTAGCCATATTTCTTTGTATATAAATGTCCTCCCCAGTGCATTGCGTTTCTACCAAACAATGTTAGATTACCAATACAAATATGACCTGTCATAAATTTATATTGAAAATAATCTTTTACTTTTCTTACAATTCCTTTAATCATGTTTCTCATCTTCTTCGTTCTCTCCTAACTGTTTCTCAATATACCGAATGTTCAAATCATTGAAACATTTCATATTTTGGGCAAACGCCTTTACACTATCAAATTTGACGGTGCTTGTCTCCTCTCCATTCTCATTTTTGATTGTATTTGAAATGATAATGTCAGAAATTTTCAAATTGTTCTCCAACGTTTTTAGAACGCAATAGTATTTCTCATACTTTTTACTTTGAGCATTTTTATATTCTTCTTTATCCAAAACAATATATTTATCAAAATCCGCTTTAGAAATATAAATTGCTCTTATAAATACAAGATTTATCAAAATCGACAATAGAAATACTCCACCAATAATGTCATCAACGATTCTATGTTGTATTTCTCCATAGAATAGAAGTTCAAACCCTTGCCAACCGAATGTTATAAGTAAGGCTATGACATAATAACTGATAATCCAAAATAAATACTTATGTTTAAACTTTCGTAAATTCTCTTTAATTTTTTGTATTTATATCACCTCTTTCTTTAACGATAAAAGCAAAATTTTAAGTCTTTTTTGCCATTACTATTTCGTCTTTACCATTGCTTTTGATATTATATTTGCCAATATCAATATACTTGTATTGGTATCCATATCTCTTAGCCCATTTCTTATTAATTCTCTTTTTTCTATGCTTTCTATTCTGAATTTTTATTGGAATTTGTAAACTAAATTCATCTGGTACATTCGATTTATCTATACCCAATATGCAATCAATTTTGTTTTTATTGACACTTGGCTCAAATTCTAACGTTACTGTTTTTGACTTTTGACGAGTAAAAGAACAAAGTTTGTTTCCATTTTTATCTTTTGCATAATCAGTTTCAAATTCACTTTCCATAGTGATACTTACTGAATCAGAATTGATATCTGCAATTTTTTCTCCACTATCGACATTAAATAATGAAATCCCACTACATAATCCTAATGATATATCTTTTACTGGCATTTAATATCTCCTTAATCACATTATTTAATCAAAGCACTACATACGTCTACTGATTCACCAGTTTTAGTAAATACATTTTCACACCAAGTCTCAACGCATCCATTTTCTGTGAACACCATCCAATATCGCTCATCTTCTAAGGAAGTATCTACATCATAATCAAGTACAGTTGCCTTTGTACTATCATCGTTATTCTGTACTACATCGCCAACATGGATTTTAGTTAATTCATTTTCTTTTTCTTCTCTATATGATGCAATTCTCTTTTTAATTGCAATAGGATCGTATGTTTCAATTACATGTTCAACAGATGAATTACCAAATATTTCAGAACACTCATCATAACTTGTTTTACAAAGTTTCCTTGCGATCTCCCACGCATCATTCATTCCACGTTTATATTCTTCATCTAAACGATTTTGTAATTCCTTTGTTTCGTGCATAATTAAACTCATTGCATTTGTTAAAGCAGTATTAGATTTTTTCTTTGCGGTTTTATTTAATGTTATAGCATCTTGAATTTCTTTTAAAACTTCTTCAGTAATAATCAATTTTATACCTCCTCAATCCCAATCTACATCTTTTACTTCTATTTCATCTCCACACTCAGGACACTCAAATATATCTCCAATCCAATCTCCATAATAATATTCTGACATCATACTCAGAAAATCTGAATATGGGATTTTAATTTCTTCATCACAATGTGGGCAATAGCAGGTTATGTATGATGGCGTATTTACTACTGTTATTGTTGTTTTATTATTTATCATTTTTTAATGCTCACTTTTCTTAATTGCATCATCTACTTTTTTCATAGCGTTTTCTTGTACTTGAACACCATTAAATAGAACCGACCAGAACATTCCCAAGTTGATAATTGGAATAAAACAAACAATCAATACTCTGATATGTACACATAAAGTTTCTAAAGGATTTTCTCTTGTTTTATCTTTATTCGCTTTTATTTTATCTGCATATTTTCTCTTTGCCTTTTGAATTCCTTCATATATGCAGAGTTCCATTAATATAAATACTACGATACAAAACATACAATATATCTTCAAAAAATTCATATTTTACCTCCAATTTTTCCAATGAAAGAGTTGTTTCTTTGGTTATTATTATTTTATATTTAGAATCTCTTTCAATCTTTTTTCTTTTTCTTTTAACTCATTCAATTTTGCTATTTTATTTTCTTTGTCCTTGCAATATTTTACTAATTCCTTAAAATATTCACTAAACATATCCCAAAATTGAACAGCAAATTCATATTCTTTATGATTATATTTTTTACAATATGGCAAATATAATGGATCCACTTTTCCCTGAATTACCATTAATATATACTGTAAAATATCTTCACGTTTTTTTGAAAATGATTTTTCATCTTTGTAATAATGCCAAAAACACGGCATTTCAATTTCTTTTTTAATTCTATCAATTTCCGATTGTATCTGTCTTAATTGATTCAAATTATCATTGTCGCAAGATATGTTTCTTTTAAACATTTTTTATTCTCCATCAAGCACAATACAATGTTCACGAACAGCTTCTTTAATATTTTCATGCAGCTCATTCAAGTTCCAACCATCAACATATGTAAACAAATTATCTTCGCCATCTTCTGTTAAGGGTAAACCATATGCTGTCCAAAACAAATGACCATCATCAAACCCTGAATCCTTGTGAATTTTACAGTTATATAATTCTTCTAATTGCTTCTTTGAATATTTATTTTACAATATTTACTCCTCCATTTTTTATACAGAAAATATTGATGCAAAAACATCTGGTTTATCTGGTAATTTACCATCCTTAATATATTTTCTACATTTTATTTTCACATCTACATATTTCACTGAATAAGGAACTACTAATTTTTGCTCCATAGCAACAGTTTCTTTAATGTCACATTTATCCCTTCTGAGGCAGGTTCTACACCATGTAGCTTCTTTATTCATTCTATTAAAAATATTCTTTAGTTCTCTTTCTTTAACACACATTCACTTCTCCATTCGTCACATCTATACCCATTATTTCTTAACCACTCAGCCACCAAATGTCTATGACAAAAATCTGACGGTTTCTCATAACAAATCAATGCAATATCTTTACCATTAACATTTGGAACTAAATAATTTAATTCATTTACTACAGTCACAGCATCTAATCCATCCAAAACTTCTTTCTGAAAATGCTCTATATAATAATCGTTATCATGATTCTTCTTCCATTCCATAAAAAATCCATACTTCGGAGCCAGTTTCTTATACTGTAACCCCTTATACCAATCAGGTGCTTTACCACAGATTGAAATTGGTATAATATTGTGTTTTTCTAATTCTTTTAGTTTTGCGAAATAACTTGTGTATATCAAATTTCATCTACCTCACTCATAAATTTCTCTATTTTCTCTTTACACTTTTTACAGTAATGATGTTCTTTACCAAAAATATTACTCATATTCTCATGCACATTCTGAACCGCTGTATCAGCATAGACTCGCCCATCATTAGTTGGATTTATATCATGGGCATAAATATGTATTGTGTAATAAGAAGTTCCACAAGAATTTGCCTTTTCACCACATCTATCACAAATAACTATATTTTGAAACATACTTCTCCTTCCTTTAAAATGAAAATTCTATTCCTCTTCATCCTTTGTATAATCTCCTAACCTAGAACCACAGTTAGGGCAATGCTTCATGTATTCGTCATGTCCATTATCTTTGTTACAAACAGGGCAGATCATTCTTGCACCAATACAACCACCTTTATCATTTCTTATTAATATTCTTCTCCAATTACCTAGAATTTCTGCTTTTGGATTGCTCTTTAAATACCCTCTAATAAGTGTCAATTTTAATTTTTCGCCACGAATAGCAGTAAAATCACAGAACATTCCAAGTATTTCAGTATCTTCATGCGTCATTGCATGAAAATTGACACTATCATTTTCCTGTGATAAATTCTGTTTACCATTAGTAAATATCATCTGATACACTTCATCTTCTGCTTTGGTCATAATTAAATCCCTCCTTTTAGTATAGTTTACCCTTGTTGACGTACAAGGAAGGTTCTTCGCTACCGCCTGTCGTAAACGCCATTCCTACCGTTTTTAGGGAGTCGTTAGAATTGGTAAGGCAACTATCTCCCGAATGAATCAATCACCATCCATGTTAATCACCTCCTGCCATAAAACCGATGTTTTAAGACTAATAATTCGTAATTAACACTTCTATATCTTGACTCTTATCTTTCTTTTGATAATTACAATTGCTATAATTACCATTCAAATAATGAATGTTATACTTATTTTTCCATTCATCCAAAAGTGGATTTTCATATTTAAGATTATTGCTTAATGCAAATCTAACGCCTTTTTCATTTAACACATCTAATACAGACAACAATTTCTTTTCATGTTCTTCAGTCCAACCGTTCTGCTCGTTATAAGTTGCTACACTATTGAAGTATGGTGGATCACAATATACAAAATCTTTGCTATCTAATTCCGAAAAATCAAACCTTTCAAATGGAATATTTAGAAATACACAGTCTATTACATTAATCCTTTTATGAAAATCAATAAATTTCTGTCTTAATGCAGGATTAAAACTACTCCTATCTTTACCAAATGGCATATTATAATCGCCATTTTTGTTAAAACGTATTTGATTATTAAATGCATAACAAAGCAATGTATAAAACTTCATTGCGGATTTAGTTCCTTTATTATAATCTTCTCTAAGTTGCAAATATCCTTCCTTATTTTCTTTTGTTAGGTTGTATTTTTCTATGTATTTATCAATTTCAGCAAGAATTTTATCAATATCGCTTCCAGATAGGCATCTTAGGAATTTTACTACTGGTTCACATATATCGTTATAAATAATATGTTCTGCTTCTACATTCACACCAACATTAAATCCGCCTCCAAATAAATCAACAAACGTGTGAATATCCTTTGGGAATAGCGGTAATATTTCTTTTAACAATTTATGCTTTCCACCCACATAATTAAGTGGACTTTTTATGTACTTTTCTTCTTTCAAATAACTTTAGGAGTAAATCATGATTTATTCTGCGCAGAAACCTCATTTCCTCCTGTTTGATTATTTTTCGCACATGCTTAATTGTTACTTCTACTTTTAAATTACCAATGAATCGAAATTTTCATTTCCACTTACTTATTTCTCTTTTTCTTTTTGTCCATCTCATTACAAAACTCTTTATACTTCCTTGTGTACTCGTAACTATCACCAAAAATATTATTTACAGCCACAAATAACTTTTGTTCATACTTCTCTATAACTTCTAACTCCTGTTCAAAATCTCTTCCAAAGGGGCAACCAGCACATCCAGTACGTTTTAATCCATATTCTGTGTAACACCTACTATGTACAATTCCATAATGATTTTCATAATCTTCTTTATCAGAATTTTTATACCAGAAAAGAGGTCTATAATTATCATATGTCCCACATTTTCTTTTCCCATTTTCATCAAAACAACTTTTATATGCTGTTGCTCTAACTCCCCCTTCAGACTTTCTAACTCCTACAATATTCAAATCATATCCAAATTCATCCATTAATTTATGCATGACATCTTTCTTTGCGTATTTACAACATATATTGGAAATTTGAAATGTTGGGGGATATTCAATAAGAAATTCTTTTAACCATTTATTCCATGCGATATTAAATGAATTACATTCTTTTTTATTACACCACCACAGTAATGCAGCTTTACATTTTGGATATTCACTATATAATTCTTCAAAAGGTTTGTCTTCCCATTTGAAATTATGTGCTTGTAATCTCTTTATATTCTCACTAACCTGCTTAGATAAAAATGGTTGCCCATATTTTTTACATGTTAATGGAATTGGTTTTATTGCTTTGTATGATGTAATTTTAATATCATATTTTTCTTCGAGATACTTTAAATGCTTCTTAGTTGCTTGATACTCTAATCCAGTGTCAAACCAAACATATTCAATCTTGTTATCTTTATCGCACTTTGTACAAATATCCAACATCACATCACTATCTGATCCTCCAGATAGTGAACATACAATTTTCTCATATTTGCTATTATTAATTTTTGACCATGCTCTTACTAAATTATCTCCAATAGTTTGATTCTTAGGACAGTTCTCTAAAAGTCCTATTAATGTCTTTTCACCCAATATGTATCTTTCCTCACGTAATTGATCTACGTTTACGTGAGGTAAAGCCATACTTTATTCACGAATTATATTCGTATTCGTGGGTGTCTTTTTACGTCACTACCACATACCTTTTTCGATTATTTATATCAACGTGCCATAATAAATAGTCTTGTGACAACCTTTAATAAATAAAGGTTATAAATACTTTGGGTGATGGTCTAACCAATTGGTAGCACAGCGTCACAAATATGTTCAACACTTAAAACTTTCATATTCTTCATGGAATGTTCTTTCCCATAATCTTCTGTGAACATTTCAGCCCATACTTCGTTGTAATATTCTCCTTCCTGTTCTTCAACAGGAGAGTCCATAACCATATACTTTTCTATCTCTTTAAGGTTTCCTTTAGGCGTTTCATAATTTACAATTACTTTATAAACTGGCAATGTTACTTTTGTTTTTATAAAATTCAGTGGATGAATCTGCATTAACTTTTGTCGCAAATCTTTATCAAATATTTCAAAAGTGTCTATACCAGTTCGTAGACTTGTTTCTTTAAAAAACTTGCTCGGATGCACTACTTTTCACCACCTTTCTTTTCGTTTTCTATTTCTCTCTTAAATCTTTCTTCCAACTGGAATACAGACTTTCCGACTCCCTTCATTGGCGAATCAATTCTACTCTGTAATCCTCTCAATCTCTGCCAATATTCAGGCAAATACATATAAATATTCTTGAGTTCTTTTAAATTCTTATTCTGACAACACCAACAACTTACACGATCCAGAACACTATATAATTCAACTCCATTTTCATCCCAGTTCCATTCATGATCATAGCAATATGTAAGACAATCATCTTCTGTCATTCCCCAATTAACAAGCGGATAAGCTTTAAAAACACCAGTTCTGCTATTTTCTCTAATTCTTCCTGGCTCATCTGCAGCTATACCAACATATTCAGTTATTTCCTCATTTGGGTAATATTCTTTATAATGATTCATAATTGCTGATAGTTTGCCACTTGTTCCCCAGCGAATTCCTCTTCCTCCGCACCATTCATATCCATAATGAATCGGATACGGTTTACTTTGTGGATCTCTATATTTAATTGGACGAACAAACATATCAAACAAAAAATGATTTTTAGAAGACAACTCAGAAAATAATATCTTACGTTCTGCTAACAACCGCTTCATTTTATCTCTGTTATGATAAATAGAATCGAATTCCATTCCTGTATCAAAGAAAATCACTTCATCTAAAGGTAAATTTTCTTCTAAAATTCTTAAAACCATAGCAAGGGAATCCTTGCCAAAACTACAACTTGCAATATACTTCATACCAACCACTTACCATACGGATCGTGGCAAGCAATATACCCTCCCATGCCAGCTTTCGCCAACGCTGCTAAATTGCTTTTATGTTGAGTTAAACAGTCTCACAACAACCGGTTTCACCGGATAGGTATTACTCCTTTCGATTTTCTCTCATATTTTTATGATTCCTTTTAAATTTTTCTACTTAAAAATTGGCTTTTCAACTGTTACCATGAATATTAAGTTCTTTCATCGTCCACATAATTATCTTCACACTCTTTACCTGACCAACAACCTATATTGCAATCCCAGTCTCCTTCCTGTTCGTTATATTCTCCATGAATACAATCTTCACATCTAAAAGGTTCAAACATGAATATCTTTCTCCCTTAAATATTCCATAACTCTCTTTCTGCCAACATTAAATATCCCATTATCGTTTTCTATACAAATAACTTTCCTATTCGTATTGATAGCAGCTATTCCAGTTGTCATACTACCAGCACAAGAATCAAGTATTATTTCTCCTTCATTTGTGTAAGTTTTAATCAAATATTCAATTAAAGCCACTGGTTTCTGTGTTGGATGCAACGATGAATTTTGTGTATCAGTAGAAAACACTTGAATACTTCTTGGATATCGTTCTGTAGACTCATATGTATAGTCATTTTTCATCTCACCATATACTTCAGTCTGTAAATCTTTACTTCGATATGACTTCTTCATTTTATGACCATACGTTTTTTGAGGATTATATGTACATTGCTTTTTGTAAAAGACGCTAATCAATTCATGATTTCTCATTGGTTGTTTTTTAGCATTTAAAAATCCTGTTCCTTTTACTTTATCCCATATCCAATCATACTTATAATTTTTTAAATTACTCAATCTTAGATGACTGGAAAATGGTTCTGTTCCAAATAATACTATTGCTCCATTATCCCTAATAACCCTATTATATTGCTCCCATAAAGGTTCAAATGGAATAATCGTATCCCATTTACATTGAGTAGAACCATAAGGTAAATCTGTTATGATACAATCAATAGATTTATCAGAAATATTATTCATCAATTCAAGACAGTCGCCTTGCCATAATTCATAATTACTATTCTCGAATATTTTTTGTCACCAGAAAGGCATGATCATCTTACGGCTGCAGCACCTTTGTTCCTTTCTGTGTTATTTTTTCTTTTATTTAATCCAAATCTCCACAATGTACTAATGTATCACCGCATCTAGGACACGATGTTTCACCTATACCACCGCTCCAACTCTCATATCCTGAAGAAACCCATCTATTACAATGATGACAAAACCAATCATAGCAAATACTTCCATTATATCTGATATCAGAACTTCCATACTTGCTCTTACTATAAACAATCCTTCGTAGCCTTTCTTTTTCTTCTACCTCCTTCCCGTTTCTCTCTTGTATTTCCTTTTCTCTACGTTCTTCCTCTATCCATTTCAATTCTTGTTCTGAATATTCGTAGTCGTTATCGTACATTCCTTTATATATTTCTTCTTCGCCATTCCAGCTACAACATGGAGGTTCTATTGGTATGCCTCCACCTCCTGAAGTCCATCCACCAACACAATCATTTTGATACAAAGGACATTCACTACAGTCTGTAATATCTTTTGCTTTGATTTATATCACCTCCAAACTTGCTTTGAAACAGATTTTTCCTTGGGTTATTCTTTCCACACTTGACCACCTATCAGAATGCTCAAGCCACAAACTTGAACATTCATCGTAAGAAAGGAGGTTGAAATGAAAACAACAAAATTTATCTGATTGAGTGATTGAACACTCTGGTAGATAGTCAAGTGTATGTTTTTATTTTCAATGCCCTGTGTGACTTTAACGCCACGCAAGGCAATTTAAAATATCAAAATTAATAGTTCTCAGGAATACTCCACTCTTCACAAAGTCTTGCGTCCAATTTGGTCTGGCTAACTGTGATTTCACTTTCAACATATGTAGGCTTGATATTGTCGTCCTTGTCAGTTGTCAGAATCCATGTTGCAGAAGATGTGACACTGTTTGTATATAATCCATTCGGTTCTTCCAGAGGTAATGTTGCACCACTGTATTCATATCTCTCTGGATTGGTAATGCTTGCACCATATGGAATGCCATATCCAACGCAAGTTCCTTGATAAATCCATTTCCCTGTGTAATTATTCTTGGTATACCAGTGACAAACAAGATTCGGGTCATCTCTTAACTCATAGATCTCTTTCAACTGCGAATACTCATATCCGTTTGAAATCTGCGGAAGCCCATGCATATCAAAAATCTGCTGTTTCATTTCGCTTGTGTAGGATTTTTCTTTTGAGAAATTAGATTCTGTACAACCTGTTAGAACACAAACCATAAGTACCATCATAATTCCTACTGCAAGTAATCTTTTCTTCATAATAAATAATCTCCTTTTCTTTTAATTGTTTAAGCATTTGATGTAAAACTGCTTTAATGTACTGTTATCAATGGAATCCATATCAAGATTCGGGTATCTCAAAATGACATATTCCATAATTGTATTCTTCTCAGTGTCGTTTTCTGCCTCGTTGTATTCCTTATAGGATTTAGCAAGAAAACTCGCCGCCTGTTCTGTATATGTCACGCTATCCTTGAATACTTCCCTCTCTGCGTTCTTTTGCCATTTGCCGATTGTAAGTGTGTATCCCACACCACCAATCCCTCCTAAAATTGCCAATACTGCAATAGCGATTAAAATTTTTGTTCCAACTTTGCGAACTATATAAGTTCCTTCTCTTACTTCTTTGTCAACATCCTGTTTAAATTCTTTGTCTAACTTGCTCATTGTTTCTCCCTTCTATAATATATGTTTTAGAGCATCTATAACAATAAAGTGCCAAATTTAATAAGGTCTGACACATTGACCCTATATTTAAATCAAAATCTTTAATCCACTAAAGTCTGAATCCTTAAAAGTTTTATTCTTAAACTGCACCAAACACATTCTATTTTTGTACATCCCAAGAATTGACTGTGTAATACTATTTCTCTTTTCCAGTACATTCAAATACAACTTTGGATAAAATGGTTTATCATTCTCTTTACACCACTCAATTAATTCATACACTTCTTTATTTTCTGCCTTGAAATCAGCATCTTCATCACTTTCTTTTTCTGGTACTTCCTTCTCTACTAATTCAAAATACTTTTCAAATTCGTTATAAGACATACACCCAAGATGGTGACCACCAAACTTGAAACTAATAACACCATCTTCTGATACATCTGTCACTTCGCAAACTTCTCCGATATTATCAAATACTCCCATCGGCTTAATCAGCCTAATCTCATTTCCTTTTGTAATCATGCTGCTTTCCTTTCTTTATCTGCAAATTTCTTATTCCATTTATCAATTGCTTCTTGGTCTTCTGATGTTACAGGATCGTTAAATCTTCTTCTGGCTTGTACAATATGATTGTTTCGTATCTCAATAGTGACAAGGCTCTCTTTAGGATTAGATTTCTTACGCAAGAACATAATATGACATTCTCCATCAATAACTTTATCTATGTAAGAAGCCACACAATTGTTTTGTGCTACCGCCTCATCTTTAATGTCTTGGGTACTATCAGGATAAATAAACTGATACTCCCCAAATACACATTCCAAGTTCTTATCTATTCTTGTTCTAAATATCTCCTCAGAAAATTCTTTCCTTAATCTGTTATAATTTCTACATGCAATCTTATGTGTAGTAAGAAAATTCCGTGGATATTTATCGAATTTAGGGCTTATCGTATTCATCATGTTTGCATAATCTTCTAATTCTACAAGCAAATAATTCATATCATCAATTGCCTCAAATGTCTTTAAAATATCTATATACAAGAAAAGAGACTTAGGATTATACCCATACTCTTTAATCAACTTATTAAAATAGGAATAATGATGACATTCTCTGTCAATATAATAATAATTTTCTCTGCTCAAAATTTTATTTATGTCATCATCTGTTAATGAGATATATTCAAGTTGATATGCTAAATAATGAGCATTAGAATCTTCTTTCCAATAATCGCAAAATCTATCTGATATTTTTATTTTCCTATCCCTTGCAATTTTAATGAGTGATTTTGGAATATCATTAATTGACTTTGTGAAATCTCCATTTATAATTCCATCAAATCCTGCTGAGAAAATTTGTTCAAACTTTGAGTAATCAGGAACCTTTGAAAGAATTGTGCCTATATTTGATATGTAATTTGGATATCTATTCTGTACAAATTTAAGGAACTTAGCATATTTCTCATCAGTACAACACTCTATCAACTGTCTCATTGTCATCCCAGATAATTGACTTTGCAATCCTTTTACTGGCTTCCCCTTAATTCCTATACAAGTTTTTGTTGCGAAATCATATTTTACAGTTCTTCCATCTTCAAAATCAAATATTAAGAACTGTTTCTCTTTGTAAACTCTCATTATCTATCACCTCTTTTCTGCCTTGAAATCTCGATTTCATCACTCTACTTCGATTAACACTTCTCCATCTTCATCAAGTAGCTTTTCACCTTTTTCAAGATAAACTATTCTATCTGTCATTGATTCTGAAAAACTCATTGCCTGTAAAAAATATTTAAACTCATCTAACAGCCAATCAATTCTTCCTATTTCTTCTTCATCTCCAGTGAAAGTTTTCTTTAGTGAAACAGCTTCACCATTCTCGTTTGTAAAAGAGAATGATATTTTACCAATTATTTCTTTGCTATTCATTTTAATTTACCTCACATCTCAAAATCAGTTTATCCATATTAAATCCTGCTGCTCCTCTGTGACCTCCACCACCATATTTCTTTGCAATTTCAGATACATCCACAGTTTTTGAATACATACTATATGTCCATGTACCATTTCTTCCATTAAATGAAAATGGCATCAATATATCATAGGAACCATCATCTACAGATTTAAACCAATCACTACCAGCTAGTCCAATATTCATTGCATATACTTTATGACCTTCAAACTCTGTTTCAAAACCTTTAGATTTACAGTATTCTTTTGCAAAACTATCACGATACTTGATGATTGCTTTTCCTTCTTCAATATATTTATTCTCCGCATCATCATCTAAAAGGTTATACCAAATCTCGTTATCTGGGCTTTTATCGTATGCATCAAATCCCATATGAAAATATCTTGTATCAGCACCATATTCAAAAGCCCATACATCATAATCAGCAATATATTTTGTAAACATAGGTGCATCTTTTGTCATAGAAATATCAAATTTTTTCGGATTGCCACCTCCTCTTTCAGTCATATGATGCAACCAACAATATGTAAGCATACAAGCGGCTATCCCGTCATATCTAATTCCACGAATAGGAATTTCAAAATCCATATATCTTTCTATTGCTGATTTATGATGATCAATCCAGGTTACATCTTTTGTTATTTCTAACAGTTTTCTCATTTCGTCTGGCATAATTGAATAGTCAACAATATATACCTGCTCATTAGGATTTATCTTGTCAAAAGAAAATTCCATTCCATAATTGATAGGAATAAATTCTGACTCATATCCATCATATACTCCTGCACTTAAATACACCCAAAATGCAGCACATTTCCCATCATCATCTACATGATAAAAACACTTCAAATTATCAAACCCTCCTTAAAATTTTATCCAACCATCTCTAACACCTGTCATCCAATAAACCAAATCATCTTTATTATTTTCTAATTCTCCATCTATAACACGTTTCAGTATCTCATTTAACCAATACCCAATATCTTTACCTTCTTTGAGTTTCATCACCTCTTTTACATCGTTACCATTAACCTCTAAATCCTTTAATGAGAAACAAGATTTCTCAGATAATATTTCTTCAAGAATATTTTCTATATTATTTATTTTCTCTATCCGAGATTCTTCATAATCCGGTTTTTGTCCTTTAATATCCGCTTTCCTGACTTCTAACAACCGCCTAAACTGCTTTTCACCGATTTTATTAAGCCATCTCTTAACATACTTCTTTCCAACTTCAAAAGTAGCATCGTGATAATATACCAGTTCTACTACATTATTTCTGGTTTCATTATCAAATCTAAGACGTTTCATAATAGTGTCAGTAATATCAGAACTTACTTTTCCATGACCTTTAAAGTGCCTAATACCATCTTCTCCATCCTGATAAGAATGTGGCTTCCCAAAATCATGAAAGAAAACTGCAAGCCTTACAATTAAATCATCCGATTCACATTTCTCTATCGCATGTGCTGTATGATCAAATACATCATATGCATGATATGGATTATCCTGTTGAAAACCTATCATATCTTTTAATTCTGGGATAAATAAAGAGAACACATCGGGATACAAAACTAATTCCACACAGAACTGATTAGAAGCAACTATTTTACAAAATTCACTGTTAATTCTTTCAACGGAAATATTCTTTAACCGCTCATATTGTCGATCTATTTCAAACATTGTTTCTGGAAACCCTGCAAAACCTAACTGTGCTTCAAATCTTATTGCTCTGAGTATTCGCAGAGCATCTTCATTAAACCTGTCTTCTGCGGAGCCAACACATCGAATCTTTTTATATTTGATATCCTCCATGCCATTAAACGGATCAATTAAACCAGTTTTAGGATTGTATGCCATAGCATTAATCGTAAAATCTCTTCTCCGTAAATCTTCAACCAGATTCTTTGTAAATGTTACATTATCAGGTCTACGATTATCAGAGTAATCTCCGTCAATCCGATAAGTTGTTACCTCAAATGGTTCCTTATTTATTAAAATTGTTATTGTGCCATGCTGAAGACCAGTCGGAATAATTTCTTCATTGGGAAATGCCTTCAATATCTCATCAGGAGTGGCTGATGTGCATATGTCATAGTCATGTGGTTTTCTTCCCAACACGCTATCCCTTACACAGCCGCCTACCATGTATGCCTCATGTCCACATTTCTCTAATTCCTGTATGATGTAATTTACTGGTGCCGGAACTTCTACATTAATTCTTTTCATCAATATTTACCTCAATTTGTGGAGTTTCAATAAACTTAGCCAATAATCCTTCGTGGTAAAAAATTTTGTCATTTTCAGTAACATCTTCTCCAAGAAACTTTCTTAAAACAAATGGTAACGCATAATTATCTAAACATTTAAACTCTATCTCTGTATTACCATTCTCATCAATAATTTCTTTATAATATCCATCTGTCCTAACAATTTTATGAAGTATAAACAATTCTGTTTTTAACGGAACAGGCATATCTTTCATGCCATTGCGAATTGCAAACACGATTCTTTCTTGTTTATTTTTGTCCATATCAGACACATCAACCACAATTTCATCATTGGAAAAGAATACAACTCGATCCATTGAAATAAACACTTCTGTTAAATATGTCAATGCACCATCCATAAGGTATTTTTCATATGTGATATGTCTCTTAGGATTACAATTACCCAAAATAACCTGACGAATATATTTACTATTGATTATATGCTGATTACCTGTATATCTCCCAATAAACTCTTCCCAAGATTCTGCTCCACCAAAAATATCTGAATTGTAATGATGTAAAGAAGAAAAATTAGCTTTTCTCATATCAATGCTGATAAAACATTTACCATCATTTGAAGACTTAAATATATCTTTATTTGGAAGATTTTTATGTGTAACAGCATACTTGTTCATATCCTCTTCATTAAACTTATGATATGCTTCTGTATTTTTAATATCCAAAATAGCAGCATCTTTTACACGATTGTATTCTTCAAAATAATCCTGTTCACAATTATATTTGGATAGTTCGCTTAAAAAGATATCCCACTTTTTAAGTGTCCCATAGAACTTATCATATAGTGTCAATCTATCAGTAAAATATGGTTCCTGGAATATCCTGATTGGAATATTACGATCTTTACAGAATCTCTCTTTTGCTCTTGTAGACACTTCCATCATACCTCTCCCTTCACAATTCTCTCATTCACATACATCTTAAACTCATTAATTCTTTTATGATCTGGCACATCAGGAAGAGAGGTATTATTTTTAGCATAATCAAATCTCTTCTCATATTCATTCAGTAAATCATAAAATTCAGCAATTGGTTGCCTATTTTCATCTAAAAACTCACCGTTGCGAATACTCATAAGTAAGTCATGCTCATCCGTCCTATATGTGATAATTTCTTCTTTTTCAAGAATATCAATACACATCATATAAAGACGAATCAAGTGAGCCATATGCTTTCCCAACTTGTCATGACTGATCGCTTTCTCGTTTCGTTTGCCAATTTTGTTATAACTGCTTACAATCGCCTTCATTTCATTCCACATACCAGTCCAATCTCTCAAAGGATAATGTTTCAAACATACGTCCATAAAAATCTCGCTATCATATCCTTCTTGGACTGCTGTATCAATATATAACTTTACATCACTCTCATCATGTGGATAATATCTGTTTTTGAAATCATATTTTGCGTTATTGATACTCTTTAAAATATACGCTTCGTTCTGTGTCTGACCTACTAATCTTGCGGCTTTGTTTTCCATTCTACGAAGCTGGCTACTGGCATATCCTCCAAATGTATGAATACAAATTTTGGACAAAAACATTTTTCTATTTTCCAAAAGTTCTTTTCCAATCGGATGTAAATAAAAATATTGCCAATCTTGTAAACCCAAAATTTCACATGTATTCGGATTCATTTTTGTCAACAATTCAATCATTTTATTAAATGAATAAATAGTAGTATCAGTTTTTTCATCAACAACTTGTTCAAAATCAATTCCAAGTAAAACTTCTTCTTTTTTATTTAAAGAAATTCCTCGAATGTCAAGATCGCTACTATCCTTATTCATTCCATATGCATAAGAACCACCTAAACCAATCAAAATAATATTTTTTCCTAAATTATTATTTTCATGAAAAAACCTGTAATCATCTGATTGCATTCTTTTTCTTATTTTTTTAATCATACATTTGCACCTTTTTTTTAGCATTTTTAATAATTATTTTATCATCTTTAATAGAATTTCTATCTATAAAATTCCAAGAACGTTTTGAATAAATTGCGTTTATATTAGAATAAGATACTTTATAAATACTTGCTATAAAATGCCTGTCATATCCATTATCAAGTAAATAAATAATTTCCTTAACTTCATTTTCTTTTAATTTCGCACTGCCATTATTTTCACCAGTTTGTGCTATTTTCATTTTAGAAGTATCTAAAACTTTTGTACCTGTCAAAATAATTGACTGCCGTTTCCTTTCCTCATCTGTCCAAATTCTATTTCTTGATGCTTCCCTTGCTTTTTCTAACGTTTGCTGTGGTATAGAATGATTCCTGTACCAACTTCCTTCTTTGTTTATTGACTCATACATCTTTTCTCGCTGAGTTTCACTCCACTTTAAACCTCGATTAGTAAATGGATCAATTCTAATATTGTAACCATATTTGCTATCTGTAGATTTAAAATGATTTATCCAATATTTCTCTCTCTCATTTAATAACTCTACATCACAATATTCAAGCACATTAAATTCAAAAGATTCTTCTCCATATTTATTCCATGCATTCTGCAAATGTTTATTGTTATGAACATTTCTATTCAATTCTCCAAAATGTCGGCAGTGTCGATTATACATGTTTTGTGATTGCCCTATGTATCTCTTCTGATTTTTACTATTTTTTATTTCATAAATACCTGAAGTTTTATCCTTGCTCGCAATTAATCTCTTAACCTAAAAACACCTCAACTTTCTCCGAGAGTCAAAAGAATGATATTATCACCTAAATTCTTATCTTCTCTCAGGAAGTCATATTTACTTGTTTTCAATTTCTCTTTAATCTGTTCAAGATTCATTCTCTCAATCCTCTCTTCTATCTACATTCTTCAAATACAATAATCTTAAACACAGGTTTAAAATGTAGATCTTTTGTAATCACTCCCAGTTCTTGAAGTTTTACCAATTCTGATTGCACCTTACCAGAACATTTTTCAATATCAGACACATCAAACATTTCTGTATCAAAACTATATTCATCACCAGAAGCCAAAACATATCCAAAATATAAATATGAATTACTCATTGGATCATCAAAAAACTGAATTTCACCCTTGCATTGATTGCAAATATAATCTTCTCCCTCATCTGACCACTTCCAATCTTTAAATTTATCTGTTTCGTTGCCAGTCAAATCATAACCAGCTATAACATAATAATGACTTTCCATACTCATAAATTTTTACCTCCACAATCATTCAATCAATTTGGAACGAAACAGAATGACATTTAGGACATCCAAGCAAAACTACTCTTTCTATATCTGGTAATCCCCAACTTATGTATCTTGGTTTATCTGTATCAAAATTTATTATATTACTTCCATTATTCTTGATCCGAATAAACGACTCATTACCTTTTACCATTTCATTTCCTCTTGGTTGACTCCAATCCCATATAACTTCATATCCACAACAGGGACATTTGTGTTCTATTCCATTTCTACTATCCATATTCTTCCTCCAATTTTTCCATTGAAATGCAAGTTTTAAGTCTTATGCAATAGCCTTTTCAACTTCTGAAATAAGTTCATCTACTACATCCTGTTTGATATTCCTCAAACATTCGTTTATGTGATTTCCTAGCAAAAATGAAAAGTTCTTAACCTCTTCATCATGCCTGATAACTATTTCATCTTTCCAATATCCATCAGCACCGTCAAAGTCAAACATATAAATTCCATGAATTTTATGATAGACATTATCCTCAAAGTGCTTAATAATTCTAAGATTTTTAATTCTACTCATTCTGTTTTACACCAACTTTCCAGCTAATCCTTGAATTTTATAATAAGTTCTGGGATTCATATATATAGTTCCATTCATTGTAATAACTTTTTCATCCTCAATGGAATTGTATAATCTATATCCATATTTCTTACCCCACTTCTTATTTATTCTCTTTTTCTTATGTGTCCTATTTTGCCTTTTGATATCAGGAACAACTATTATTGGAATTCCCGTATAATTTGCAAATACACTATCATTCATTTAAACACCAAGCCCCTTCAGCTCTGCTACCAACTCAGCCAATCTTGGATTATCAGAATATTTATTTGCCATCTCCTCGTAGAATTCAACTGTCTTTCTCTTATTAATTTCTTCTTCTAATTCTTTTTCAATAGCGGCTTTTTTCTTAGCAACTTCCTTTGCTTTATTTTCTTCTTCAATTCTTGCATTATAAGCATCCATATTGACAACAGCTACCACCTGAGCATTAACACCTTTACCATACTCTTCAATAGTCATTACTTCTTTTACAGTTCCAAGTACACGATTATCTTTTCCTCTGGCATTTACTACCACAAGACCACCTACACTTAAAACTCTAAATTCTGTTTCATATAATGCAAAAGCATAATCCTTTTTGCTGTAATCCTCTAACAAATTTACAATCGCTACTCTATTAAATCCTGTCATATTCTCACATTCTCCTTTATAATTTTCAATTTTTCTTACTGATCTTTGATTATATCCTTGTTTTATTCCGTTATCCAAATGAACCATCACATATTTACAATGTCTTGAATATCCTGCATGATATGTACCAATAACTACTCCTGTATATCCTTTGCTATTGCAATCACTTGTAATTACAACTCTATCGTTAATTTCTATATTTTTAATTTGTATCACCTCCCAATAAATCGCAGATTTCAAGGTACGCTATCACGCACCTTTATTCTCACTTCTTAAAACATCCATCGCTCTTAAATATGCTTCTTTTTGGATTTCAATCTGCTCTTCTCTCTCTCGCTCTTTTCTAATCATTTCTTCCTCAGCTCTCTTAGCACTTCTGCGTTCCTTATAAGCAAGTCTCTTAGCACGTTTCTTTTCAATGCGTTCCTGTTCAGCTTTCTCCTCAGCCTCTTTCTTTAACTTGTCCTCATAAACCTTCATTCCATGCTTAATTGCATTGTTATAAGCAGAAGACCCACCCATAATCTTCTTAGAAATACAAATTGAAATTGCAGACTCCAAACTAAATACATCTGGCTCTCTACATACAGACTTCTCTTTTGTTCCATCAGTAAAAGTTACTTCCACGACCTTATCTGGAACAATAATTTTTACATCTTTAATTTCAGGGGATTTAATTCTATCCTTATCAATATGTACCTTATAAGTTTCTCTCAATAAATTTTCATAATAGTTGAAATTTGTTGGCATATTATTTTTCTCCTTTTCATTCATAGAATCTGGTGTACAAGTTACTTTTTCAATTTGCGCTCCCAATAGTTGTTCTAACACTTTATCAACTTCGTCAACTAACAATTTACCTTTCCAATCTTTGCTGTTTAACAGAGAGCCATTATTCTTAAAATATTTATATTCCTCAACAGTCATCGGCTGGTGAATTTTAGCACCTATAAATCTTGCTTGATCTACAATGTGTCTTGAATTGTATGCTGTTAAAATCGGTGTTCCTGTTCTTGCCGATTCTAAAATTAAATCATAAGTTTTACCTTGTCCTCTTCCTTTGCAAATAATTTCTATATTTACCATCTCCTTTATAATTTTATATGCTATATATTGTATTTCTCATTGTTTTCTACCACTACATATTGTTCTGTTTTGGCAATAAAACGTGGGTTCTAAGACTTATTTTCTATTCTATTTTCTGCATTCTGAACATAATCTGGATTTAATTCAATTCCAACATAATTCCTATTATGTCTTTTTGCGACCATTCCCGTTGTTCCTGCTCCCATAAATGGGTCTAAGATAATGCCACCTTCAGGACAACCAGCTAATACACATGGTTCAATCAGTGTATCTGGAAATGTTGCAAAATGTGCTTCTCTACATGGTTTTGTATTTACATTCCATACATCACGTTTATTGCGCTTTTCCCCTGTGACACCACTTATGCTATTCATTTTTGTTCCTCTACGACTATCATTTCTGCTTCCACGATTATCATTAGGATATTTTGCTGGTTCTTTTATAGACTCATAATCAAAATAATATTTTCTTGATTTGGAAAGCAAAAATATGTATTCATGAGATTTTGTACATCTATCTTTAACACTTTCAGGCATTGGATTTCCTTTTGCCCAAATTATATCTTGACGAAGATACCAACCAGCTTCTCTCAATGCAAATGCTGCCATCCACGGAATACCTATTAAGTCCTTTGGCTTATAACAAATTAGTTTTGATAGTTTAGACTTGTGTGTATCTGTGTTCATATAATTTGTTCCATGATTGCTTGCTTGTTTCTTTGTCAGATTTTTAGTTCCTGCGCCTTGATTACTACCAGCCCAACTATCACCAAGATTTAACCAAAGCACTCCATCATCCTTTAATATTCTTCTTACTTCTTCAAATACATTCACTAATTTTTCTATGTATTGCTCTGGTGTATCTTCATTACCAATCTGTCCACTTACCCCATAATCTCTTAGTCCATAATAAGGTGGACTTGTAATGCAACAATTTATACTTTTATCAGAAAATGTTTTTAACACTTCAACACAATTTCCACAATAAATCTTATTTAGTTCCAATCTATTCTTTGGAGTAAACTATAGTTTTTGTGCGCACAAACCTCTTACTCCTTCCTTTAAATATTTTCTCTTTTTATCATCTGCTCAAATATTGCCTCAAATATCGGAACAACAATACTATTTCCAGCTTGTTTATATAATGTTCTGTTCACAATGGCATTGCCTTTAGGATTTGCTCTTTCAGCAGCATAATAATCTTCATCAGAATATCCAAAAAGTCTCCAACATTCTAATTCTGTAAGGAACCTATATTTCCCATTTCCACAATCAATAATCTGAGCAGGACAACGATCCTGGCGTTCTGTAATTGTATAGGCATATTCTTTAATTACCGTTGCTCTTCTAACGCCCTTTTTACCAATTACATTCAAAATACTTGGCTGCGTGACTAAATACTGATCTGACACATTATCCTGAAGGAAATCATTTAATGGTTTCATCTCTGTGTGCCTTAATTTCTCAAAATCAAAACATTCTCCACTCAAACATGAAATTGTAAATACCCGTTCTCTTGCTTGTGGAATACCAAAATCTCTCGCATCCAAAACTTTATATGAGTTTGTATAACCCAATTTCTCCATTTCAGATAAATACTTTTCAAAATTCTTTCGATTATAACTATTGAGAACATTTTTTACATTTTCCCAAATGACAAATTTAGGTTCCCACTCACCCATATTCTGTATAATATGTATCGTCTCCCACATTAAAGATGATCTTGTGCCACTACCCTCGTCTGCTCCTTCACCTCGATTGATTCTCCCTCCTTCTTTCGTGACCTTACCTTGATGACCTGCGATGGACATATCTTGACAAGGAGAGCCGTGTATCAAAATATCTGGTTTTAAATTCCATCCAACAACAGATTGTGTTTTGTATTCAAGTTCATCAGCAAACATTGCATTATATGAGCGAACTGCTTTCTCATCAATTTCTACATAATCTATTGCTTTTACAGGAATATTTAAATTCCTTAATGCTACTCTTGGTGATCCAATACCACCAAATAACTCTAAAATCTGTACTATTTATAACCGCCTCCCATTAAAATACTTTACAGCTTGTCTACCTATCCATTCTCCCATTGGAACTGCAACTGCATTTCCGATTTGTCTATAGGCATCTCTATCTGTTCCTGAAAATTCAAACCAATCTGGAAATCCCTGCAGTCTCCCATACTCTCTAACTGTATAAGGTCTTATCCGTTTTCCATCCTTTACTAATCTTGTCCCAACATCCTTTGCATAATGTGCAACACATGTTGGTGCATTATCATTATTATCCGGATCTGAAATTATTGGTTTGTCTCGGTATTTACCATTAATTCTGTTTAAAACATACTGAGGAATATCTATCTCTGCGTCTTTCTCAACAATATCTTTAAGACCTATTTGTTTAGACTCTGGATATTCTAAATTACCAAACGGTTTTTTCGTACCAATTACAATTAACCTTTTGCGCTCTTGCGGAAGCCACATATTAGCATTTACAGGACATTCCACTCTCACATAATATTCTGGCAACTTCGTTAATGCTTCCATCACCACAGGAAACACTTTCATCCCAGGAACATTTTCCACTATGTACATTTCCGGTTTTGCTAATGCGATATGTCTAAAGAAGTGAAGGAATAAGTCATCCCCTGTTCTCGTTTTACTTATGTCTGCTGCTGTTGAATATCGAGTGCACGGAAAGGTGCCAACATAAATATCTGCTTCTGGCTGATCTAAAACAGTAATTGTTGTAATATCTGTCTGATTTACTTTATGCCTAAAATTTTTCGTCAAAGTGCTACAGCATTTTTCATCAATTTCAAAAGACTCAATTACATCTATACCAGCCTGAATTAGTCCAAGATCCATTCCACCAGCACCACTAAAATAACTTTTTGCCGTAATTCTTATTTTTATCACCTTCCTCTTAAAAGATTTATTCTATTGCCACTCTATTACTTCTCCAATGAACTTCTGAATTAATTCATTTATGTTAGCTGGATATGTTTTTACCACATAATTTGTATCAATTACTATTTTCGTAATGATATTATTGTTATCAAAATGAATACCTCCAACTGTACCACCAGGTACTCTAATAGCAAGACACTTCTTATTTTTACACCAATCATCTGCTAAAATATAATGATGAAACATATCATAACAATGACACTTTGAAATACCAGAAATTTTATCTAATTCTTTTGTCAGATCACATCTATATTCTTTTCCATAAGAAAACTTCTGTTCTAATCTCAATCTCATCCTCCATTTATTAAGTTTTATGTTATTTAGGAATTACCGACTTGAATAAGTCTTATAGAATTGTTATAATCAGATTTATCAAGACGGTTTCCGTTTTGTATTGGATAAGTACTCTGCAGCTCGCCAAAGTTATCAGAGTACTTATTTTATTCTTCTATATAATTAAAATCATGTCCATTTAAAATATTCAAAATTGCATTTTTATCTCGTTCCATAATTGCACAGCAAACATTCTTTCTAATTGCATCATCTTTTGAATTTGGCAAATTATCATATTCAGACTCTATTTTCTTTTCAAGAAATGCTACAAATTCATTTAATCTGATAACCATGTCTTTATCAGATGACTTGTTATTTTTTCTTTGACTATGTTCAAAAGCTCTTAACTCATCTTTCCCAAGCCACTTTATCCAAGCTCCGCAATCATCACAATACAATCCAGTGTTGCTACCTTTTGCTTCTGTATGTAGTGAAATACTACCACATTTCTTACAACAATTCTGGTACACAACTTCACACTCCTTCCTCAGTTAAAATGTTTCTTTTATTGTTATTTTAATCTATTTTGATACTGAATTTTATCAATAATATTTGTAAAACTGTATCCCAAAAACCTATTGTTTAAAATCTCATGCAGATCACCAACTCCTTCATGCTTAATTTTGCATATAAAATTAAAAGTAAAATCATAATTTTCTTGCAACCAAATATTCAAATCCTCATCAGAAACTTGATATATAATAATATCTTTATCATCATATCTTTCTTCAAATGATTGAAATAATCCTGGTTGTTCTATAAATTCTTTCAATCTTAACAAAGAAAATTCTTCTGTTATCATAAAATTCCAATCATCCAAAACATTTTCGTTATTTATTAAATATTGTTTCATTTCTTCATGTATTCTTTTAGCACGCTTATCAATTTCTGCAAGTATTTTAGTTTTCAATTTCTTAATTTTTTCTTCTCTTATAGGTATTTCAGAAATCTTTTCATACATAATTTTACCTCATTTCTACTTGAAACCTTCGTTTTATCCAATCAATCTAAGTATTTCTGGATAATTTTCTTTGCATTATCACAGAATTTTACCATTTTTCTCTTAGATATTTCCTTATAGTTATCGCTGTTATTCTTTTCATCGTCCCCAAAATTCAGGAACCACAAAAATTTATTATTTTCTTCCCACTGTGGCAAAAACTCTCCATACTGTTTTATTTGATTAATAAACCAAATTAGTCCTTCTCTTACATCAGTATTAAAATGTAATTTATTGTTATCAAAATCAAAAAATCCATTTGAACAGTTTGAGATTTTCGTCCTATTACTTACATCATGAAGTTTAATCTCTCCATATAATGTTCCCCCATTCACATTTTTCATGTTCCAGAATGATGTTGCCCAAATAAGTAATCCATCTTCACGATAGAATACAACTGCTTTTTCATGATGATCTTCATATGGGAATTTTTCTTCGTATCCTATTTTGAATCCATTAGAAGAAACAATATCCTCAAACTCATTCCAATCCATGCTAAAATGTGTATCATGTGATTTTTGTAACAACTTATCTTTTCTGTCATTATGTAAAAAAGCCAAACCCATTGATGCTTTCATTTCATCATCAGAAAATTCACTCCAATGCTTGCCACCAAATGCCATTTCTGCCTGAGCCAACGGATCAAACTCTAATACTCGTTTTATCATATCCATGCTAATCCCTCACTTTCACCAATTAAACGGAAATTTTAAAGCTATTCTTTTAATCCCAATTTTTCTATAGATTTCTTATATAACAGTTTTTCTACTTTCGGTATAATGTTCTTCTTAGCAGAATCCATAATGTCATCGACAATGTTTTGCACTATATCGTCTGGGCTAATTATATAATCATAGCTATCATGTAAATCTTTGATTACCTGTTGAATAATCGCATCTGTAACTTCCTTTTTAAGTCTCTCAACATTCTCAGCTCCAAGGAACTTCATCAACAGCCCATCTTCATTTTCGTTAATTTTATTTGTAATTCTTTCTTCTATCTCTACCATGTTCTATCCCTCATCATCCTTAAAACTCGTGTTTCAACTATTAAAATCCATTGTATTTATTGCATCTGGAGAAACATTTGTATAGAAAATACTAGACATTAAGATATTCTTTTTAATCTCGCTTTTCAACGTCTTTTCTAACTCTCTTTTATTTTCACAACAATCAATAAGAAAATCAAATGCTGTATTTGCTATTCGTATTTCCATTCCTGGTATGTTAAACTCTTCCCACAATAAATCATACAAATTTTTCTGATCAACACCATAATGTTTCAATATCGGTTCCAAACTATTAGATTTTATTTCAAACATAATCTTGAATATATGTTGATCTAATAGAAGTAACATAAATTTCTCTTTTTCTATATTTATTAACATTTTCAAATCCTCATTTACTAAACAGCATCTCGATATATTTATCCATCTCATATCTCAACTTCATACAATTACCATGAGAAATATGATTATTCCAAGCATTATAACTTTCATAAAACTTTTCTTTGCTCAACCTACAACTCTTTACAAGTCCAACCATTTTTTTAAATTTCTTCTTGGCGGCATGTTTATTTTCGTTCTTCAACTTACGGATTACTTTACCATCCGAAGTCACATATGTATGAAATCCACAAAACTTAATCCCATTTTTAAATGGGATAATCTGAGTTTTTCCATTCAGTTCAAGACCTAGCGTATATACAAACTCATAAATTGCATCTAAACACCATTTAGCATACTCTTTGTCCTGAACTATTAAATAAAAATCATCCATGTATCTGCCATAGTATTTGACACCAAGTTCTCCAGTAATAAAGTGATCCAAACCTGATAAATATAGAAGTGCATATACTTGGCTGACTTGATTACCCAGAGGAAGCCCTAACCCTTCTGTACTATCAATGAATTTCTCACACAACCAATATACATCCTTATCTTCTATAAAATAACCAACAATATCCTTCAAAATATTGCGATTGATATTATAAAAGAACTTACTTATATCAGCTTTCACGAACCAACAACCATAACCATATTTCTGATATGCCAAATACATCTGTGCCTTCAAGCAATCCAATCCATACAATGTTCCTTTACCGATCTGTCCAGCATAATTTGTTTGAATAAACTCTTTACTCAATCTTGGAATCAGTACATTATCACACAAACTATGCTGTACAATTTTATCCATAAACGAGCATGCTTTAATGACTCTTTCTTTCGGTTCATATATTGTAAATTCATTGTATTTTGACACTTGATATGTTTTAGTTTCTAATCTTCTCTTTATTTGATGAACACCATCAAGAGCTACTATTTGAAATTTTTGACTACTCTTAGAAAAGCCTTTTCCTGATTTAGATTTTAAATATGCTTGATACAAATTACCGAAATCTACTACTTTTTCAAAATCTGTTTTATCTTCTATCATAGTATTTTGTTCCTTTGTATTTATCCTATTTCTTTTGAGACAGGAAAGGATATTTGTTCTTTTCATGATGGGACTCTAATTTCAGTGTTTCTCTTACTTTCTTTCGTCTTCCACATGAGAACGGACGCACGCCTTTGTCATTCCAGTTACAATCGTTGTAGTTCACATTGCCATTGGAGTTAACATACTGTACATAGCGGGTTATACAACAAACAACCTAAAATTATCTCTCTTTATCTTTTGAACGCCAAGCAATGCTCATATATTTCACATCATTTATTTGTTTCTGCCAATATCCAACCGTATCGCTTCCTATCAAATTTAGTTTCATAGAAAGTTCTACATAGCAAGATAACTTGTCACAACACGAAATCGCCTTTGTCTGTAATTCCTGACGTTCTGATTTTGAAGTATCCAATTTCAGCCTATTTGCATCAAGCAAATATTCATATATATCCATACAGCGATTTTGGATGCGTTTTACCAATGTTGAATGCTTAACTGGATACCTCTTTCGGTTTGATGTAATTGTCATGGTATATTCCATAAGATTTATTGCTTTTACAATAACATCCAGTTTCGCTTCGCTCACTGGTTACTCCGCTCCTTTCAGTCGCTCATCGGCAAGCCACGGCACTGCTACGCAGCGCCTGGTTACTGGCTACCCTATACTCTATCGCAAGATTCAAAGATTTAAGATTTTAAGATGAAAAACGGACGCACGCCCGTGACATTCCAGCCACAATCGCCGTAGCGCACACCGCCATAGGAGTCAACATACCGCACACAGCGGGTATCTCCTCTTTTGGGTGTCTGATTAGGTGTAGCAAGCCAATACCAGTTATCAATCAATGGAATGTTTTCTCCGAATTTCATTAACAACTGAATATTAGGAATTGCGAGAATGTCTCCTTCTACCATATCATAATCCTTAAATCCATCCATTGATGTCAAATCCAGCGAAATAGGAAGTAATTTATCTCCAAATTCTTTCTTTAAAGATTCGGCTAACTCACTATTGACAAGCTCATTACGTACATAAGACTCTGCATAATTATTTGTTCTGCCAAACTCAGACTTTTTAAGAATACCATTCATAAAATAATATGTACAATCTCCATCCTGTACACTTGTCCAATAATACCCACAAATATATTTGAATTTCTTCCTCCAATCTTCCATATACTTTTCAACTGCATCTCTGAATTCCTTTTCATATCTCTCTGGATCTTTCTCATACCAATCAGGTACGATATCCTGATCAACTTTATATCTCCACTCTTTTACATCCGTCATTTTGTCATTGTTTTTTGGAATCAATTCTGCTCTTACAAATGTTTTGGATGCATTCATATGATTGTCTTCAATTTCAAGACTCTCCAATAAATCTGAATGACTTTCATTTTCCTCTGGTGCCAAAACCACCTTGTTCTTCAAAATAATTCCACTTTTAAAATTACACATAATCTGTCTCTCCTTTTCATCTTGTTCATATAATTTATATTTTTCTTTTCTTACTTGAAAGTTTCATTCTATTGCTCTCTTAACCAAATTTCCACACCTATATGCACCAATCATGTCAAATGTCATCTTACATTTGCACCGTTTCCGCTCCACATCATCCTCCGATAGCCAGACCTGATGCAGTCTGCACCAATACACGGGATTGCGGCAGATTTTATTATCAAGCCCCATTAATGGATGTTTTGGATCTGCTATTTGATAAGTCATAGTTTTCTTTCCAAATTTCTATTTTTTAACTCTGGATGATTCTCATAAATATCTTTTCTACATGGGATTTGCATATTACACTCATAACATTTAATCTGCTCTGAGCGTGTTTCTCCAACCTGATTTAATAATTTTCTATTATCCATAATTTTTTTCTTTCATCCTTAAAATCAAATTTTCATTGCATTTTATAAATCTAACACTATCTTGACATTTTGAAGAACCCATTTGTACCATGGCATTACTTTTCTTCCACCATTTTCTTTCCACTTTTCATTCAATGTATCTCTCTCATCATCAGATAGTGAAAGTCCTAAAAATAACCCAAATTCCTTTTCCACTTCTTCCATATTTTCAAATTCTGCTCCATTAATTTGAATCATTACTATATTTCTCCTTATGAATTGAATTTTTTATTGCCTTTAATACTTCCATTTCTCATGTAATGATTTAACTTGGCTCTGCAACAAATGTGCCGATTCACATATCTTTTTCACATCATCATCTGCATTATCAGAAAACTTTTTTATGTAATCTCCAATTATAAATTGCCATCTATTAAGTTCTTTAGTCCCCTCATAGCTTCTACCTAAAATTGGATTAATAAACTTTATATCATTTATATTTTTATCCAATTCATCTATCTTTTGTTTCATTCCTTTTTCACAGTCATAAGTACACAGACAATGATTAACATTACAATTATAGCAATGACCTATATATGGATCATCTGGATTCATACAAGTTTCATGTATAAAAATATCTTCATCATTACTAATCGAGATACGCAACTGGCACTCTGTATAGTTTGATAAAATCTTTCCCTCTGGCGTATTCAAATTTACACTTGCTATTGCTTCATCACTCTCACGATCATACACAAGTATAATGTTGTCATTTTGTACTTTGCAAAAAATATCATCACAATATTTGTCTAAATACGCCATAAACAATCTGTTGTATTCTTCTACGCTTAATTTAACTTCAATCATTATTTTCTTTCCTTTCTCTAAAACAGTCGTGGTGATCCTTTCACTTCTCCAGTACTCATGCATAGTTCAGATACTTCATATGTTGAAGCCGATTACCTGCCTCGGAATACTTACCATGTGTAAGCGTTACCTATCGTGAGCATATTATTGTCTTAAATGCGTTTATCTTTCGCCAACGACTGTATTTGATTATTTAATATATTTCTTAAATCTTTCCTCTGCTTTCTGATAATCCCAATTACCATCAAAATAAGGATTCCAAGACCAATAATCAAAATGTTCATTCAGCCAATCTTCATTCATGTTATGTATTACTTCTCCATCCACAGCATAATCAATGATGATATTGGTAGCGACTTTTGTTCCACATTTTCTTAAATCCTGTGCAAACGCAACATACCAAAGAGTTTGCTCAATATCTCTATTCATGGCTTGAAGAACTCTTGCATTATCACTTTGAATAGGACAATGGAATATTTTTAACAATCCTTTATCTGCCAAACTGATTAATTCACCCCTACAAACATTTGCATTTTGAGGCTCCACATTTCTAAAAGAAATAGGCTTATTATATCTAATTGCAATGTGACACCAATCCTTGATTTGCTGTACAGTTGGACTATCACTAACTACCACAACACCTTCATCAGCATGATCCAAAAATTCTTTCACCTGCAAATATGCATCTGTATTATATGTTTCTCCTCTTGTGTCACGAATTGTACAATATTTACACTTGCCATGACATCCAGCTCCTATTTTTAAAGGATACATATGCCGGAACAGATTGCCAACCGCAAACTCATCGTCACCTTCTTTTAACTCTCTATTCCAGAAGGGCATTTTATAATCAATAAACCCTGTAACATACTTCAAATCCACATATTCTTTTCTAACAACATCAAGTCGCCTAAGATAATCTGGCAACTCAATATCAAATCTCTGTGCAAGGCATCCTCCCATATAAATCGGAGTATTTGGATGTTGCTCATGAAGTTCTTCTGCCGTTTTCAAATCATTATAAATCGCAAGATCTGTCACCTGACAACCAAGAACAACAATTGTGTCCGTTGGATTAAGTACATCATTTGAATTTTCTTCTACAAAATATGGCGTTACACACTTGCCATCTTTGCCTTTAGCAACTTCCGCATTTGCAAAGCTCAGAAAATCAGACCACACACTCATACAAGCAGTGCATACGCAATAAATATTTTTTCCTAAATCACTTTCCTCGTACAAAACTCCTACTCCAAATCTATTTGTAATTTCTTTCATTTTCTTATCCTTTCTCTACTTAAAATGTTAGATTCATTGCCATTCGATCTCATATCCACAAAGAGTATCAAAAGCATTTCTTCTTTCTTTCACAACAAATCCCATATTCTCTAACTCTTTTGCATATAGTTCTGGACATGTATCAACAGTAAGACATATATGCTTTTTGCCTTCTAATTCTTCTGCTAGAATCCAATGGAAGCACTCAGCAAGTTCTCCTGTTGATTTTTCAAAATTGGAACATAATAGCATTTTCTTCTTTTCTAAGCTTAAAATCTCTTCAGTAACTTCTTTGAACCGTAACATTGTAAGGCTCATATCTACACCTCCCCTACATTCACAAACCGTTCAATATATTCTCTGCCTTCACCCCTAAAAATTGGAATATTTTTATCAATAATCCAACGACTTCTAATCAACTCTGAATCTGTAGATTCTGGTGTAGCGTCAAGATAGTTTTCCTTTACTACACAACTCCCACGCTTCTGATATGCAGGAAAGCCATTCCAATTAATACCCTTTTGTATCATAAGCATATCCTGAATATCATTACAGGACTTATACTGCAATTGTGCATGGCTGAAATTTGCTTGTCCTACCATCTGAATACTATTTCTGGATGCGTCAAGTTGCCGCCAGTAGAAGTAATTTGTCACTTCTTCTTTTGGAATATTGAAGACTCTGGCATCAAACATAGCACCTTTCTGTGCTGCCTTATATAAAATACAAGAATACTCTTCTTCTAACGTTCCTTTAATATGTAATTCTCCTACCATATCGCGAAAAATATTATTAAACGCCATAGTCGCCATACTTGCAGAAATACTACACATTTTCTGAATTTCATAATCAAACCAAGCTGAAGTTTCAAATCTCTGATAGTCAATCAATAGCAAAGAAATTTTGTCCGACTGTGTATATGCTAATGAGCAACCCTGGATATTTTCACAAAGATATTTTGCTGTTTCTTGCATAGTTTTTATAAGAACATCATCAAACGGTCTTTTGAACCCTCTGGCAAATGTATGGAACGCCTTGCCATCAATCCGGATCACAACCGGCGTTCTTCTCATTAATTTTGTCTTAGGAATTTCCTCATAAAATGTTTTCATACGATTTCCTAAATCGTCTCTTTTCATTTTCTTATCACTCATACTATTTCTCCTCTAACCCATGCTTCTTTTCAAACGCCAACAATTCTGCAATCGCATCGTCAAATTCTTTGTCTGTCTGCTCATTCTTACAGCTAGAAACGATTGCGCTCTTATACCTGACCTTTTCTTTTAACTGTTCCCACTCTTGCTTTTCTGCAACGGTCAGCCCAAAATATGCAGCTTCACATATCATAATCTCTTCTCTGTCTTTTGACTGTTTACCACACTTTTCGCACTCATAAATAATATGCTGTTTCATTAAAAATCACCTCCAAATCTCCCGATGAAATGCGGCTTCTATTACATGCATAACATATTCATCAATTCACAGACTGGTGCAAAATAAGGTTTTTGTCTCACCATGAAATCTTTTTCAAATTCGGAAATCAGCTTTTGTAATTCTTCATATTTTTTATTGATTTCGCAAATCCTTTTCTGTCTTTCTTTTTCAAGTTTTTCTTTCATTGCTTTATCATCCAGCATCTTCTGCTCATGTTCACAACATTCCTGCTCTGTATTAAATATCTTATTATCATAACTTATATATCTCACTGTTTAATAGCCTCCTTATGGAAATAAATAATTTGTCCGTTTTCTGTCGAAATGTTTTCTCTTGCTACATCATTCTTCTTCTTTTTAAAATTAGCATACTCCTGAAAATTAATAATGATAGCCATCTCATCATCCTCCTTATGCACATTTTTTGATATATTGCTCAAAACTATTTTTCATATGTAAGAAATTCTTCTTCTGATCCACAAAATATGTATTGTTTTTCTTTGCGTAATCTGACATCCATTCATCTAAATCTTTATCTTCTTTATATGAATAAATCATCATTGCCAATAACGATGGACGATTTTGTTCATCTAATAATCTTGAACCATCTTTTATTGTATTATCCAGCAATTTATCTAATGTATCTTCATAGTCCTCCAAATCATCACGAAATTCTTCTATTTCCATATCAAGATTCTCTGAAATAAATACCTCCACATTATCTACTCTAGGCTTTTCAATATTTGTATCTGCACCTAAAAACTCATTCATTAAGTTTTCAACCAAAGACAATTTTTCAGTAATAACTTGCTTTGCCTTGGTACTACTACTCTGTTTAATCTCATCAAATAAAAGTCCATTTGCATTCCTAACTTTTGCCCTGTAATTTGATTTAAATTCTCTTAAAAAATCTGCAAATTTTGTATCGTTCACTCCGAGTTTTGAAAATTTATCAAAAAGAGTCAAAAATATAAAAGAATCTTTCTTATTGAATATATCTTTTATGTCATCTGTGACAATATTCTCTAATCTATGTAAATTTTTCTCTAATTCATCAAATTCTTCTTCAGTCGCATGTTCATTGATATACTTAAAAAGTTTTTTTGCTTCCTTAGTCCATCCATCAAAATGATTTGAACACATCACTGTTTCAACAATAATCCTTTCAAGAACACCTTTTTCATTATCATTATCCGAATAAACATTGCAGTTTAAGAAAAAGTTACTATCCATTATCTTACGAATACGATTAGCAAACTTATCAATATATGTAAATGCCTTCTGATTGGTGTTCATTGAAGAATGCTCATTGTAACGCTTAATATATGTTGCTATTCTATTTTTATCACAGTTTTCATGAATAACCGTTTCAATCTGATATGCATTAAACTTCTTCTTCAATTCTTCTGGCAGTTGATCATAAGTCTTTCCCTTAATATCAAAAGATGCATCTTCCCATATAATATTCCCATTTTCATCCTTAACTTTCTTCTTATATGGGATAACTGAATTCTCAACAGAGAACGCAATCTTATAATTACCATATCTATACATCATAAATGCTGCAGTCCTGCTACCTCCATCTACTATATTCAATTGACTATTCCCTTCTTCCGCTAAAATAATAGGAGGGATATAATCATCTGTAAGAATTGTTACGATGAGTCCATTTATTATTGCTTTCCATGCTGGTTTCCTCTGCGTGTCGGCATTATTGGAAATATCTCCATCTTTATTGCTATTCAGATACGTCTCCAAAGGATATGTTTGTTTTCTCGGTCTTGCCATCTTAACTTCCTCCTATTATTTTCAAATATTATTAATTAAAACAACACTGAAACATTTCTATATGAATGAATAGCAGCATAACAATCTGCATATTCCTTTTCACTTATATGTAACTCTTCTCTAATTTCATTTGGAAGATATCCCGCTATATTAAGCCTTAATACCTCTTTCTGAAGATTTGAAAGTCTGTTCAAATACAAAAGCATTTTCTTACTATATCCTTCTTCATTTTTATCAAAAACTTCTTTTTCAATAGTGGTTTCATCTGCTATCATATCTTCAATAGTAGAACTTTCATCTTCTCCAATTGGTGAATATATACTTACATCAGGTATAATTACAATCTTCTCAATTACTTCTCCTTTTTCATTTTTTTCTTTAACTTTTACTTTAGTACACCTCTTATCTCTTTTTCTACTTGTCATTTCTGTACAAAATTTCTTATATAAACAAGAATATAAAAAACCATCAAATGATTGTGATTTGTCATAATCCCTAACCGTATACATAAAAACCTCATTTGCCAAAGAATAAAAGTCATTCTTGTCAACATCAACAAAATGAAGTTTAAGTAAAATTTTGTCCACAACATTATTTAATTTCTTTGCATTATTCTGATAATATGAAACTACTATTGGCTCCATATATTCAGGTATGATTATCTGATTCATAATGATACACCTCTCTATGATTTTATGTATTATTTATTTCTACATCTATCTGATGCCTTATTCATACATTCCTGAAAATTTGGTTCTTTTGTATAAACCTTATCATGACACCTTTTACATTCGTGAAACCTTCTTGCTGAAGATTTACCATCTCTTCTTTGCTCATATGTAGTGCCAGTTGCCATTACAGTCATACATCTTTTACATAGCATTCGTTTCACCTCTCAATCCAATAATTCTAGTGCTTTCTGATAATATTCAGTTCTGCCTTTATATTCTGTATGTTTAGCCTTTGTAAGTTCCAATTTTATCTTTTCAATTGTATAACTGTATGTAATTGCATCTTCTATTACTTTTATGTAATCCAAGCATTGTTTAATATGTTTATGCTTATCTCTTACTTCATCAAGAAGATATCCTACCTTAGCCATTTTATGTGCCTGTGCCTTTTTACCTTCATTATCTTCTTTATATTTTTGAAGTGCATGAGCTATATCAGACTCCGCAGAATCATATTTTGACAATCCATTATGTAATTCTTCTTCATATGTTTTAAGTTGTGTCATGCTCCAACCTGCAAGTCCTATAATAGATTTTGTTTCTGAGTATATTTTCTCAATAATTGACTCATCAAATTCTATATCGTTTTCATCAAGATACATACCTCCATTCCCTTTACAATATTTCAAATCTTTATCTACATCTCCAGTATCGTGATTGACTGCGTTGTAAGAACGAATCCAGGACATAGATTTCTTCCTATTTTGTAATAATGACCTTGCTTGTTTCCATGTGAATTCTTTTGCTTGAACAGGTGAAGTTGTGCTAATATAGGTTCCCCGTTTCATTGGATTTTCCATTACATAATTTTTACCATCTGTTAAAATAAACATATTTTTTCTCCTTCCTAAAAAATGAGTATAAAAAATACAGTGTGCTTAAAACACTGATTTAATGGATCATATCTGACTCGAACGGATGACCTTCTACTTATGAGATAGCTGCTCTAACCAACTGAGCTAATGATCCACAGCAAGGGTAGCAGGATTCGAACCTGCAAATATAGGAACCAAAATCCTATGCCTTTCCATTTGGCAATACCCCTATATCTTTATTAAATTATTCTACTTTTGAATTTGTGCAGAATCGCTTGAAATTACCACTTGACCAAAATATTTCAAATATGTAATAATACAAGTGAGCGTTTCTGCTCAGATTATGTACATAGACCTATCCGATGGTGTTGCCGCACCGTTTGAGGATGGGTCTTTTGTATTTAATTTCTCTTGACAATGATTAGTATAGAACGTGTGTTTGTATTTGTCAATATTTTTCCCGAACAAACGTTCGTTATTTTATTCCAGTTTTGCTAACATTATACTCCTTACTATATTTTCTCTATTGTATTCTGAAAAATCCTTAATAAATTTATCATGTAGATTCAAGGTTAATATAGGTCTACTATCAACTAATACTAACGTCTCAGATTTATCTACATATCTTTTACTTCTCTTTTTCTTAACATATTTTCCATTATCAGACATTCCAATAATATTATTATATTTTATAACTAATACACAATTGCCTGGCATTGCATCAATCAATTTATGTGCCTCTTCTTTACTCACAAATCTAAGCTGCTCTCCCATACTCGCCCTCCTTAACTAATTTGAAAATCATATTAACTATTTTAGACCACATGGATGTATATCTCTTTTTCCCTGTGATATTAGCAAGATAAGTATTTATAACATCATTTTGTTCCTTGATGTTATCCAAATAACCAATTTTATCTAATAATCTACTCTTATCAATAACTCGAATCTGTTCAGCTAATACCATAGAATCCATTTCTAAACCATTTCTATCAGTTTTGTGCAATATACAATGTGTTGGCATACTCTCTTTTTTGATTTCTGACGTTATAGGAAGCACAATAACAGTAGGACTATATTTATTCCCCACATCATTTTGGATGATGATAACCGGACGAATACCGCCTTGCTCTGATTGTACGGTATTTTTTGATAAATTAGCATAAAAAATATCAAACATCCTCATAGTTCTCCTCCTCTCATATCTTTATGTATGTCCTACATTTTTCTTTGACGCTTCCTATTATACAATAAATATATTTATTAATCAATATTTTTATTGATAAAAAGTTGCACAAAAATAAATATAAATATTGTTAAATACATTCATATATTGTACAATCAATATATTAACATACGGAGATGTGATTATATGATTTGTAATAATACTAAAGAACTACTTGCAGAGATAAAAAAATATATGGATTTAAACAATATACAGATGAAGGATTTGGCAATTAATATGCAAAAAAAACCTCAATCTATTAGTCAGATTTTTAATCATGGAAATCCACAGTGTAATACCCTTTTTGAAATCTGCGAATCTTTAAATTTGAAACTTGATATAAATTTAATAAATAAAAGCGATATATCTAAATAAATAATATCGCTTTTCATGTCCATTAAACCGGACTCTTAATTAAAACTTCACTACCAAATTATGCTACAATTCGTCATTTTCAAGAAATAACTTATTCAAATTAAATGAAACCATAATTTCTATATTATGAAGTACAAAGAGCGACACTTTCAATAGTATCGCTCTTTAACCCGTTCTTTCATTTAATTTTTTAAGGATTACAACATTCAGCTGGAATATACCCTTGTGAAATTAACTCGTTCTTGGAACCAACATAAACTGATTTATTCTTCTCGCTTATCCTGTTTCTATTGGAACAATCCTCTGTGTGAAATTTTTTACTATTAGTATTTAGTATATATGTACTATTCTCATCAGCATCAATGAAATCAGTATTCAATATACCTTCTTGAACTTCATGATTTTCTCCAGTGGCATAATCAATCTCTATACCTTGTTGCACATTATAAACAAATACACAGAATTGACAGCCATAGCCATTATCTTCAATAGACCACGCTTCCATTAATACGCCATACGCCACAAGATCATTTTCACCTCTATAAATAGGTGTCACTCGATACAAAACATGATTACTTGGATTATCATCAATGTAATCAGCAACCGTATTTTCAAACGGAAGCATACCATTCACATTAAAATATCTTGTGCCTGTGATTAAATTCTTCTCATTGGCATTTTCACCAGCTAATTGATAACCAATTAAATGACAACGATTATACAACCATTCGCCATTATACTGGTTTTGACACCATCCAGAAGGAGTAACCGAACTTATTGATTCTTCCCTTTCCTTCATGGGCATTATCTCTTCACAAATATTAGCGTATGCAATATTGCACCGACCTAATTCATCTAAATCACTATATATTTCAAAAACATCTGTTTTTTGTTTTTCTTCTGCTGTAAAGAACGGAATGTCTTTGTTTACCTCAATATATGGCGTTCCCCGATAATCAGGTATCGAGTCAAACCAATTCGATGGCTCTACTACAAAAACTTCGGAGTTTATTTCACTATTATCTATATTAATTTCTGTTATAACGTCAGAAGAATCCGAAATATTAACAGTACATCCTGTGCAAAAATATAATAATGTTAGTAATAGAAGTATAAAATTCTTTATTTTCTTCATGCCCCTCTCCTCCTACGTATCTAAAATAAAATAGTTATTTCATCACTCATTAATCTTTCCATTTAAATGTTTCTTTAAAATCTTCTTCATCAAAAGGAATTTTATATCCATTTGAATCCGTAATATAATAAATAGATATTTCTAAATTACATGGATACCAATTACTCTTCACTAATTTATACGCATATCCATCCTTTAATTTTCCACAAAAAGACTCTTTTGGTTTAGCTTTCATATATTACCTCTTATCTTAAAATTTCACTTTTATTTAATCAAATTTCCATACTCATTAGTAAAAACATAATTAGTACTTTCTTCTAATGTTTCCCAATTTATCACTTCATGCACTTTAAAAATATTAGCTATGGTTTCATGCATAGCATATATCTTTGAAACATAATTCCAACTATTTTCACCAAGTTCATGCTCTACATATTCCCTTAATGATGAATATTGTTTTAAAAGAATTTCATATGGTTCGATTTTGTCAATTTTATAATCTTTAAAAGTAACAGAATACTTTATCATTTTCCCTCCCGTTGAAACTGAACATTCATTTCTATTCATTCGCACATTTTCTCAGTTTATCCGCAATTTCTTTTGCTTCTTTTACAGTAAACTTTAACTCTTCACCCTCCATGTAAATACAAATCATACCATCTTCATCTTTCTCAAAAGAAATAGTATCACATACATTTCCTTTACTCGCCTTAACACAATAATAATTTTTCTTTGCCATATAGATTTCCTCTCACATAAAATATTTACACTTCTCAAAATAAAACTGTTGCTCTTTTTCGAAAAGTATAATCAATTTATCCAGACTTTTTTCTTCTCTATACTCTTTTAAAGCCTCCAAATACTCATTTCTATTTGCATCTTCAATCACAACCGGCACAACACCATTCTTCAAGCACTCCCTAAAGAGAATCAATCTTCCCGTCCTACCATTCCCGTCTTGGAAAGGATGAATGCTTTCGTATCTTGCATGAAACTCAGCTAATGCAGAAATATTTATCGCCTGACCATCATACCAGCCCATTAGTAAATACATTTCTTGAGCAACATCTTCTGGTCTTACAGTTTGATACATTCCAATCATATTAGGACGCTGCTTGTAATTACCGATTGCATATCCGTTAGCACGATCCTCAAATACTCCAGACTTCAACTCATAATGAAATTTCTTTATTAGTTCCTGTGTCAATGGCTCATCCAAAGTGTCCAACATTTTATTAAACATCAAGAAATGACCATTCATTTCCTCAACATCCTTTGCTCTATAATAATCATCAGATTTTGGCAAAGTTCCATTATCAAACAAAGAAGCTGTTTGCTCTTCAGTAAGTGTGCTACCTTCAATCCTATTTGAGTTATAAGCAAGTAGACGCTGTGTGTATGCATATACACCCGATCTGTCAAATTTTTCTCTTTCTATTTTGAATCTTTCTAAAAGAAACTCTAATAATTCTTTATTGTTACTCATATCATACCTCTCTTCTACCACGAAACCATCAAACTAGAATTTCATCCATCTATTCTAAAATTCTTATTATATTTTTCTAATATTTCATTCATTAATTCATTATTATGTATTTCTGGATAATAATACCCATGCTCATAATCAATAGAACCACTATAAAAACTTGTTGATTTTCCTTTAATACCTTTTAATCTATATAATATATCGTGTCCATCAATTATGATTTTTGACACCTCATAAGGCAATAAGTTATTGAAAAAGATAGATGCTTTTTGATATACTTTAAAAAAATCCTCTGAATTGTTTAAAATACTCTTTAAAATACCAAAATATAAAGGAGTATCTTCGCAATCTTTAAAGTAAATAATATCACCCTCATTCACAATAGGAGTGGGTATTCCTTTATTTTCACATTCTTCTATTTCTTTTATATTATCAGATAATCTACCACAAATTTCACATTTATATAACACAATTATAATTCTCCTTCCGATCTACTTAAATCCAGCCTTTCATTGCTAAAAATCACCAAAAACATCTTGATCTCCGTCACACCATTGATATTCTTTTCCCTTATACTTTTCTTCTAAAAACTTCTCAATATCATCATCTGAAATATTTTCTGGCAATTCAATAATATGTTTAATCGCAACTTGAATCACTCTTTTCCCATTTTTATTAAACATTCAAAAACCTCCACTTAAAAACAGCATTTCATTTACTCAATTCCAGCAAACATCCATAAAGGTTCACTATATCTTCTTCCATATTTTCCAATTACTGTTACAATACTATCACTGATATTTTCTTTTTTATCAATTGCTATGACTTTCAAATGCCTTACAATTAAATAACCACTTTCAGCATATAATAAATCACCAATTTTAGGTAGTTTATTCATAGATAAATCACCAACTTTCCTTATATTTATTCCTTACACATTACAACACCCCACCTACAGAAGTGATCCGATTCAAATTTTTCCACTAAGGATTTAATACAACCGATTTCACTCTCAGGAAGGTTTGTATAGACAATAATCATTGATCTTGATTTACATTCGTTTTCGATTTCTCTTTTTATACTCTTGCACAAATCTTCTAAGTTAAATTCCTTTGATGATACATAATAAGTTGGTATAGTACCAATAGGTTCCTTGTCATACACAATTGCATATGAATCTGGATAAGACTCTATAAGCGATTGTAATACTACCGATTTTCCTACATTTCCTTTTAATACTAGCATTCTACATTCCTCCAATTTAACGATAGGGATTGATTACCTCAACCCCTATATCAATCATTATAATGTCCCTTACAAGATTTCACAATAATTTGGTCATCAGAAACCTCATAAACCAGACGATTTGCTTCATCTATTCGCCTACTGAATGAACCAGACTTTCCGTATTTTAATGGCTCTGGCTTACCTATTCCCTGTAATACTCCATCACGTTCTATGCTTTGTAACAACTGGTTTATTTTCTTTACTATTTTCTTATCCTGAGTCTGCCAATAGAGATATTCACTCCATCCTTCTTCTGCAAAAGTGATTTTCATAGACTATTCCTCCATTGCCAGAAGTTCATCCATAGTTTTTGTTACTACCTGTCCATTTTTAATCTGTTCGTCTGCTCTATTTAATTTCGCTAAATATTCAGCATTCTTTTTAGCTTTTGCTAATTCGTTATATTCTGTCTCAGAAATAATAACAACATTTTTATTTTCCTTGCGTGATACAATCACTGGTTCCCCATCAAACGCCATATCAAAGTATTTTTTTATATTTGCTCTTACATCCATCTGTTTTGTTACAATCATAACGCACCTCTTTCCGTACTCAAAACCGTACCGTTTACTGTACTTATATTATATGCTACTATTATGCACAAGTCAACAGAATTTATGATCTAAAATTGCTTTCATAATAACTGCATGGAGCTTCACACTCTCCTGATGATGTAGCTGCCGGATTTTTACCACACAATCCATTATCTCTCATATATTTACATCCATCTTTTCTTTTCCCTAAATTAAGAGAACCACAATTATTGCAATGATACGATTTTTCTTTTTCATCATATCTTATATCCATATTACCACAATCCAAACAAATCATAATTATTTCTCCACCTGAAAGCAACATTTTATTGCTATAAAAGTCTTTCCACAACTTTTCTTATTCTCTTTGGTCTGCCGTTTCCAGTACCAAGTTCTTTTGCTAAGGCAGCAATCAATTTCTCTTTTAAATCTGTCTTGTTTGAAACCATACTATTTTCACAAGTAGGAATTCTACATCTTCCACAAAACCCAATATCTTCTGCATCTGATTTTGTATAAGCTTCATCATATTCGCAAATATAATTCATTAATCTTACCTCACAAAAATTAATCCATCTGATTATAAAAATCTTGAAGAGTATCTATAAGAAATTTCAACGATTCTTTATCAAAAGTTGTATCTATTTCAATATCTACATAATCTTTTTGCGTGTCCAAACAGTTATGTATCTCTGCGTAAACATTATCACCACTAACTGTATTAATCAAATTATTATGTTCCGAACGAAAAACCCTTACCTTATTTTCTTCTCTTGTTTCTATATTGCCATATAATATTTTTTCTTCCATATTTACCCTCAATCCAAATACTCAAAATGATATTCTTTTAACTTTATTTCATTACCACAATCTAATTCTGGAATAACATCTTCTCCGTATTCATCTCTAATAAAAATGCTCCTATTACAATCACAAGAATAATTATTCTCTGTAAATTGAAACACGGCACTTTCTTCAGGATATTCATATCCAAAGTCATAATGTAATATAAATTCTTTTTCTTTGTAAGAAAATATACCAACAAAAATTGTTCTTTTGTGGGACATATAACCGTATTTAATATCTCTTGCTAAACCCTGATTAGCATATTTAGGAATATCTAACATCTTGCAAAAATCATTCTTTTCTTTTTCTGTTTTAAAATAATGATACCCATCCTTAATTCCTAAATCTTTTTCTATTGATGGATTAGCATCACTATTCCATGCTCCACCCCATATATGCACCATATACTCTTTCTGCTTATCCATAATACCTCCAAAATTCACCATGAAAACCGGATTTCAAGTTATCCCATTCTAATTGCAATATCATTTTTAATTTCTTCTGGAACCCATGCTCTTAATACATACGCATCTACATATCTTTCAGATATTCTTCTACACATAGGAACTGATAAGTCTTCCCAAAAACATCCTTCAAATTTATCCAAATATTTTAATTTGTTCAAATAAAATCGTTCTGTGTTATCCTTATCGAAATTCATGAATCTATTCAACGTGTCCAAACGTTTCCATCCATCTATTACAATGTATTTACCATCATCAGTCATTTCAAAATAAAAATTACCAATTGGAACATGAATCATTAATGATTCTATTAAGGAACTTTTAGTTTCCTGATTCCATTCATCAGTTCGTGTTTTCCGAAAAGTTTTATCTAAAATCAAATCTCCACATTTTATCATCTGTGCAATCTTATCAATTGGATAATGTTGTAATCCAATATCTATATCTGCTGGTACAAGATAGCTTCCCATATACTAATCACCTCACACCACATCTAGTAGCATACTTCAAAATATCATCATTCGTTGGACATGTGTCTTGCCATTCAGAAACAGTACAACTTTCGCCATTCTTAATGTCATTTACAATTCCTCTCAGTTCTACGCCATCTAATTTATATAAATATTTCCAAGCAATCATTTTTAACCACCACCTCTAAAAATTATCTGCCCCTATATGTCCATCTCAAACTCAAAAATATCAAACTCATCAAATAGCTGCCATTTATTATCTCCGAGATAAGACACATCAATGTCTCTCATCCCTCTTGTTAAATACAATTTGTCTCTTTTCCCAGAAACAATTTCCTTCATTCTTTCTAAAATCAAATCCGAAGACTGATCTACTTCTATCTGAATTTGATTTCTTTCATCGTTTTTTTCTACCAAACGAAATAAGTGTTTGCTTCCTTTTGTCCTTATTCCATCCAATATACAATCATAAAATTTAGGTTTATAATTCATTTCCATCATATCTATCACTCCACAATCTGAATTACATAAGCAGTGTCATATCCCATGTTTAAGCATTTATTCCTAAACTGACACGCTGCATCAAAATCCATATCATCACTTAATTGAAATCCGCCATTGATTCCCTTATACAATACTCTATATAACTCGTCTTGATAATTATCAGTTTCTTCAATATTCCATCGTTCACCATGTAACCATGATTCTGCCTCTTTTAAATTTCCTATACCAAGATACATAGTAGACATTGCATTATCAATAGCTTGCATACAAAGAGATTTTTCATTCCCTGGTGTACACAATTTATTTATTTCACACGATGCAGACATTCCATTATATGATAATGTCAATTTGTATTTATTTGAAAGTTCTTTACACTTTGTAATTTCCATGCCATCTTGTAAAGTATCCTTAAAAACATCTAAAATATCCATACTGGTTTCTCCTCTTACAATTCAACCAAATTACACTCAATAGCCATATATGGACTAATCAATAATTCCATCGGTTCACTTCTCCAGTCAAGAGTATCTGTTAATTTACCTGTACTCAAAGGATATGCTTCTACTCCGTACCTTCCTTCAGGAATATGTACACAGACTAAATACTTTCCATATCCTAACGCCAACTGAGCATCATTTGTACACCATAATCCCTTATGATTCACTTGTTTTCCATTGCATATTTCAACAGCATTATTATAATCTGTTCCATGATACAAAAGCATATAATTCCCTTCCTTAATGAAAATCGAATTTTATCCAACAATTTGTTCTATTTTAGTATATGATTTTCCATTCAATGTACCAAAATGATTATAATCATGAGAAAAGAAATTAAATCTGCTTTTTTCTCTTTTCTGTTTAATTTCAAATAATTTCTCTGAACAAAAAGATAATTTATCACTATACTCTGATTGCAGTTTAAATATCTTATTTTTATATTCGTTTTCTAAATCTTTTTTCTTTCTCTCATATTCAATCTCCGCCCTTGCACCTGCACATATACAACAGTGCCCAATTACAGCAAATGTATCTTTATCTTGTATTGAATACATCTCACCTCCGCAATATGGGCAAAAATAATCACCATTAATTATAATATGATGGGTAGGGACTAATGAATCGTTGGTTGTATCAAAATGATATGTATATCCATTAATCCCTCTTACACCATTATAGCTTTTTTGAAAATAATCCTTTACTTCTTCAGATGGGATAAACATATCTTTCCATGCTTTATCACAACTTTTACATGATTCTTTATTTGTACAATAATTACAACAAACTGTATTCATATATTTCCTCCAATCTGTCCTTGAAATCAGACTTTTATTTTACATTTTTACAACATAATTCTTCTGGTCTTCCTTTAAGAACTTTATATTTAGTGTTATCAAATCTGTATGTAAATCCATAATGTGTACTTAAAGAATATCCATAAGAGCATTTCTTTTGCCTAAAGCCAGCACATCCATCACAATTAGAGCAACTAACTAATGCACCACGTTCATAAAGATTTTTTTTCTCATTGCACGGAAAAATATTTTCTAAATAATCATCTTGTGTAAACCATTTATTTGCATATTTTACTTGTATTTTTTCTTTAACTTTCTTTACAATTGTCGTTTTATAAATAATATCACCATTTCTAATATAGACAATATCACCAACTTTTAAATTCATATATGGTTCTAAAAATTTTTTTAAGCATTCTTCATAACTTTCTAATTCATTAATACAATCACATAAGCCTTTAAATCGTCCGGCATTAAAAAATGCCCTTTCTTTATTAGTTGCAGATTTTAAAAAATGAGACATTTCATCATTATATTTACATATATTTTCATGAAAAGCAATAACTAAGTCTTTTTTATTTTCCAAAATATTGGCTATTAAAATACGCAAAAACTCTCTATATGAATCTTCAAATTTTTCTCCAAAGGGGTCATGGTGAATAAGTCTTTTAATTATATAAAATAAATATTTATATTTATCTACTTTTGTTTTTATTTCCATAATTATCAAACCAACTTTCTATTTAATTTTTCATCAAATTTACACAACATTCTTTAAAATTCCATAACCACCATCAACAATCTGTATGGCTTCCTCTAAGGATTCAGCTTCACAGCAATCCCAATTAGATAATTCGTATTCATCATCCAAAATAATAACTACTCTGACAATATCTTTTGTCTTAAATTTCCTAAAATAATCGTGTGCTTTATTTTTCTGCACATATGACGGTTCATTTTCTTTAAACTCAGGAAGTCTCTTTGCAAACTGATCATGCAGTTTATCCATCACATCATATATGCTAAATTTGTTTCTCTCTACAAGATACATATTTTTGTCTTGCTCATATTCCTCATTATATCCTTTAAGGATACGGCAGATCCAGAAGTCGTTTGTGTCCATACAAACATAAACGCCTTTAAATTTATCATCACCCATTGGATAACTGTATATCTCTTCTTTTTCCTGCATATCTTCAACTATTTTTAACACATCATAATATTTTGCAAATTCCATATTATTAATCCTTTCTACTATAAAATCATATACTTGTTTACACTTCGCTTTCCAAAAAATATTTCATACCATAAATAGATGTCTTACTCTCACCGATTTCAGTTACGCAAACCTCACTAGGATAATTTCGTGTACAATAAATAATTGCAGCAGCATTAATTCCATCTAAATAACCAGCCATTTCCATTGCATCTTTAATTTCAATAATTTCTTTTTGTATCTTCTCATACCGTTTCATTTTCAACGTTCTCCAAATAAAATCAAGTTTTCAACTGACTATTTTATACTATCCAACATTCTTTCTACTTCTGCCAAGTGCGATTCATCCATAGATTTTCCTGTTCTATTCAGCATCAGAAAATATTTTAATACTGTCTTTTTATCCGTTTCCCTTACTTCTGCGACAGATACTTTATGTTCTATAAATGTATTCTTATCAATACCACTCAAATCATTATAATATTTTCCTTTGTATGCCAGTTTGTTCTCATAAAACTCAATAAGTGTACTTAAACGCTGCTTACCATCAAGTATTTCATAACTTAATCCCCTCTCATGCCATTCTTCATTGGATAAGTGTATTAAAACAAATTTTCCAATATCAATATTCTTAAAAATACTATCTAATAAAAGTTCTTTATCTTTCTGATCCCAAACATAACCTCTTTGATAATCAGGATTAAAATCTATTCCAAAATGATAATGATAATGAATTAAACTTTCAATGGTTGAATTATTATAAAATAATCTAACATCTTGATTTTCAGTAAATTTTGTATCTGTATTACATCCAATAGGTCTTACATTTACCCAAGATGTCACCCTATATGTTTCATAATCATATGGATTTCCATAATTATTTTCTGTTGCAACACACCTTAATACATAAACTTTTCCATCATATAATACTTCTTCAACTATACTTTCTTTTAACCTTCCATAATTTACTTTATCTCCGACATTAAAAAAATATGATGGAGTATTTATAAAAGGTAGTTCGCTCTGAATTTGTTCTAATTCTCTTTCCTTTTCCTGTTGTAATTTTTCTTCTATAGTCAATTCTTTTTCATTTTTTTTCTTTGCCATAATATTTCCTCCAATAAAATCAATCTTCTATTTCTGTGTATTTTTTCAATTTCTCATCTAAATACTTATTTGCTTCCTCAGAACCTCTAATATACAATGTTGTATATATTCCTTTCCAGAAACAGCCAGGACACAAACAACCATGATATGCCATATCGTCTCTTATAGAATACATATTGTGTCCACAATCTGTAAAGAAAAAGGTTCCATCTCCATGCTTTTCTGGTGTCGTTTGATATGTTGCAATATTCATATATATTTCACCTCTATTATTCATTATACCATACACATTTCTGCCATACCAAGAATTCTGTTTATAACTTCAAATTTTTCTTCTCCATCTTTTGCCATATCAAAGCACTTGCTAAATAGTTCTCTTGCATCTTCTGATTTTATTGCCAATACAGGACTATTCTTTATTACAGGTTTTTTACCATTAGAAATATCAGTGATAAAATCTCCCATATCATTGTATAACTGAATCATACTTTCTCTTGCAATACCACTATATTTCAAAGTTGTATTTCTGTCTGAGTGTTCAAAAATCAATTGCAATTTATCAATTGTTGTCACATCATATGGGTGTAACTTAATTGACCAGTAACCGAAAGTCTTCCTAGTTGAATGTGTACTTACGGGATATCGAATTCCACAGGCGTCTGCAGCAATCTTAAATTGTTTTCGATAAGCTGCTGCATGACTCCGAATCGCCTTCATCATTAATTCTTCGTATTCCTCTTTAGAATATTCTTCTTTATCTTCTAATAACTGAGACATTTGTATATTTCCATTGATAAAATCATTATAATTTTCCATTGGATTTTTACCAGTTTGGTCAATATATAATTGTATTGCCTCTTTACAAGCACCACACACATAAGGACGTGTTACTTTTCCCGTCTTTTGTTCTTTTATTTCAATCTCATCTTTCATCCTTCCATTTTCATAATAGAAATCAGACCACTTGAAAGACAATGTATCGCCCACACGTCTTCCAAGAAGTAGCCCAAAATTAAATGCCAAATACCAATGCCACATCTCTTTCATCTTAAAATAGTCCATCATATTCTTAATATCTTTCATATCCCAAAACGGATATACCTCTGTTTTTCCTGTTTGCTTTGTTTTATTTCCCATACTTTTAGTCCTACCCTGAATTTATACTGGTTATTAATTCAATCTCCATCCTCGCTCTATTGTCCATAGGAATATCAATGAATTTTCCATATGAATCAATGTTATATTTGTCGTTTCCGTACCACATACTATAATCTAAAGCTGCTCCATACTGATCATAATGGTGATTATACAAAAGCATTCCCTTATATTTTCCATATTTAATCTCATCACCAACAGACAAGTTATTCATATGCTTATCCATTATGTTTAATGGTGTTCCGATCTTATCTTTTGCTGTTCCATTCATTCTTTTAGATTTATTGTTGTTTTTAAGTATTTTTCTCACTACTTTCCTCTCATAAATTGAAACGATGATTTTATTGAACAATTTCCATTTTTTCAACCGCATGTTTCTCATAATAATCTTCAAATTCATGAAAATATTTTGCTCCAAAAGAGAAAATTTTACTTTCATCTTCGTATTGTTTATTTGCTAATACAACACCATTATTATCTGAAAACAATAAAAATTTATCTTCTGCTATTCCTCCAATTTTCGCAAAATCCTCAATATTGTATAAATATAAAGGTATTAGTTTATTTTTATTAATATCTTTAAACGAACATATAGATGCAAATAACATCAATACGGTAAGCCAGCCTAATAGACACACAAACATCATTCCAAACAATATATGTTCATACAATGTAACAGATATTGTTTTATCGTCATTTGGATTACATATAAAAGTCATTATATGTAAGATGCATAACATTATAAAACAGGTACTATAACCAACCATATTCATCTTTGTTGTTTTTGCTTTTTCACTTCCACCACTCCATACTATCATTTTCTTATACTTCATAAAACCATTCCTCCAATCATTTTATATAAACTACTTCTCTTTTTCGTGGAGAAATATAGAGCACGTTCCAACACATATACAGCGTGAAATATATACAAATCAACTTGCTAAAGTCTTCATACTTCCAAAATATTTATCATAATCCTTCTTAATTTCCTCTATCCTCTTCATGACAGCAGAATTTTTCCCTGTACCTCTTCCGGCAGCATCATTATATACCTTAGACGTTGTGGCAGATTTCTTTCCACTAAAGAAGTTTACAAACCATTCCATCATCTGCTTGTCAGAATATCCTTCATTAAGTGACTCTGCAACAATCGGCACAATACTAATCATATGCGTTCTGGCATAAATCCTCTTTGCAATTTTCTTATCTTCAATCATAGAATGAATGCTATAAATACGGTCAAACACTTCATTGAGCAGGAACTCATCATCTTTTGTGATGTCTGCTTTTCTCATGTATGGACGAATCCATTTTGCATCTGTAGAAACTTCCTTATCATTAAGAATTGCATGTGCTTTGGCCACCATATCTTCATTCACATGTCCATCTAAAGCTGTCTGACTTAAAGCATCAGCAAACAGTTTATGCTTCCCAAGATTGATAATCTGTTCTTTTGATTTCGCCTTTACACGGTTCATCGTAGCAGCGTTTAATGCCTGACCATTATTCAGATTATAGAATGTATCCGCCTGTTCTTCCTGATCCGCATTATCCGTATAACAAATGGTGAATGAATATTCCTTAATAGCATTCTGGAAACATTCTGGCAAATCACTAAACTTGTACCCATTGATATCAATTTCCTCTGTTTCTCCATCGTCATTTATAACTGTAAATCCTTCCAGACCACTTAATTCAAATTCATCTTTTAAGAATTTGATAATAGTTAAGGTTCTCTGCTTGCCATCTTCTCCCTCATAGACATCTTCCACTTTATTAAAATACAGCGGAGGAATATGTCTATCCAATATCAAAGAGCGAATCAAAGCAGATTTCTTATCATTATCTTTCCACACATAACCTCTTTGAATATCAATGTTAAAATTCACTGTTCCATCTTCCGCTAATTCAACAAGTTTCCGTGCCGTCCACTCTGTTCTTCCACGATCCGCACCTTTAATTATCTTCATGACATTTCCTCCATTTCACCAAATCATTTTGAGATTTTAACTTTCTTCCCATTCTCTACATATATCTTCTTCTCTATTCCGAGTCCATCACACACTAAATCTTCCACATAAAGTACACATGATACTCTGTGGTCACGTTTCGGATACTTTGCTTTTGCTTCCGCACTGAATAACGCAGGGTCAATCTGCCTTAATTCCTTTGACAAATACCTATGTATTTCTTTCCTATCATTCGGATGGGCAATCCAAACCTCCCTTAATGCCCTCATTACAAATGTTGCATATCCGTTTGTCTCTTTATTCCATCCAGCATTATCAATAATAGAAAAAATAAAGTCCAGGCACTTCTCACCATGAACTTTTACGATTGAATATGTATCTGTATAACTTCCAAGAACCGATTCTTCTCTATTTCCTTTCGTTGCAACAAATTTGATTCCATATTTGTTCAAAAGTTTATCTAAAGAAACGGCAGCACTATCACCGATGATTACTCTTGAAAGATGCTTTTCAAGTGGCTTCACATTTTCCACTTCTGAATCCTGTCCTATGAAGTATTCAGCTTCAAATTTTAATCGCTCATCTAAGTCTTCAGGAGCGTCCATAAGGATAATTGCATTGAGACGATCCATACCCTTCTCAGGAGCCACAAGACACCTCCCCTGACCATCTACAACCGCAAATCTGTATTCTTCTGGATGTGGTACTAAGATAATAGGTGTCAACTTTCGTTCATCCCATTTATTCTTTAACCGATTCAGATGCTTATGTGTTCTCATGCCCTGATACCTTGAATCCACAAAACAACAAGACAACGGAACAACTGCACTCCCTGTAATTGCTCTCTGATTCTTACCTTTTCCAACAGTCATAAGTGGCTTGATATTTGCCACTATGTCATTAAATTGTTCCATCCTCCTTGTTTCCTCATTCATTGCTACTACTGCGCTCATACTAAAACCTCCTTAAATATGTAATTTTTTATATAATAAAAAGCATCTGGATTTTAATTCCAAATGCTTTACTACCTTAATGTATTTAGTTAAATATCACATTGTCGTGCTGATTATACAACTAATGCCAATGATTTTTGCAAATCCCTTATTTCTTTTTGAAGTCCTTCAGCAATACATTTTTTTATTTCTCCCAAATAATCATCTATGTTCTGTTCATTAGTCAAGAAGATAAAATATTCATATGAATTTGAACTCCAATGTTGCATTTTCCATTTTTCAAAGCAATCAAATGGGATATGATATCCAAAGCCGAACGTTTTAAACCCGTCTTCATAAACTGCGTCTACTTCACATTCGCTTTTTCTTAAATCTTCTTTTCCTGCTTCGACCTCATATACATATTTATAAATTTTCCCACCATTTTCTCTCCATTTGATAAATTGTTCTTTATCCATTTATCCTCATCCCTTCCTTAAATATCTAATTTCATTGTCTTATTTGTATTTCTTCCGATTCAAAAACAAGAATCGCAATATCTTCTTTGTCATTTATTAAATAATACTGAATGCTGTCTACCTTAAAATGTGCTGACAATTTTTCTTTAACAACCTGCTCTTCCAAAATATCATTTATATCAACAACAAAACCAATATAATCCTCCCAACAATCATCCTGATTTCCAAGTAATTCTCCTTCATTTGTTATTACTTTTAATAACTCCTCCAAATCTTTTCTATTGATCTGAATTGCTTTAATCTTCTTCATATTTTTCTCCCTTCTTGAAACTTAGATTTTCTTGCCTTCTATTTATTGAACAATTCCCATTTTGTTTCTTATCTCTTCATATTCTTTTGAATCTACGACTGAATGATCTATTTCAATTATATCTATTCCAATATCATTAAGTTGCTTTACAAAATTATCCTTCCTTCTTTTATCTAAAAATCTTTTGATAGTACCATCAACAGGTTCAAATCCATAAATGGTGACAACACTTACATTTTCATCCTTATTAACAATATAACTCCATGTAGACTCTATATCTTCGTTCCACAAAAAATCAAACGCTTTTCCATATTCATTAAATGCTTCATTAACTTTTCCACTACATACAATTACTATTTTATCCATCATCTGCATAATATCACCTTTTCTTTCCATAAATCTATTATTTCATTCTACCCAATTTTATCATTTATCAAAACTTTTTTATTTTTATGATTTATTGTTACATGATAAGCAGTTTCACCATTCCAGCAATAGATAGTATCATTTTCATAAAGATTCTCCCAGGAAAAATCATTATTTCTTTTGGCATAAGCTTTGAATGATTTTTCAACATCTATAATAAATTCTTCCATTCCCGTCACTTCATATCCATGTAGCATAATAGTTTTTGTTTTCATATAAATCCTCCAAATCATATTCATATAATCTACGCTCTAACCATATTTCCAATAGCTTCCTCAACAGCAGCGTTCAAACTTTTTCCGTGTTCAATGGCATATATAACACAGCAATCTTTTCTTTTACATATTAACAGTCTTCTTCTGTCACTTCATCAACTATTCCATTTATTCTATTTATTTCTAAATTTCTCATATATTCCGTAATTATAGTACCCACTTTTCCCTTTTTCGTATTCGCTTGAATATGAAAACGATTTTTATCATTATCATTTTCCTCAAACATAATAGGAGCACAAAAAAAATCACATTATCTACAATTCCATTCCCCAAAATAATTATATATGTTCCTGTTTCTGATCCATAAGGCAAATTTGCCGTATATATTTCAAATTTATTCATAAAAATCCCCCATAAATCTATTCTTTCAAAATCGCGGCAATCTGCTCTTCTGTAATAACAAATTTCTTTTTAAAGTCACCATGTTTATCAAAGAAGTCTTCTTCATGTTCTTTAACAAACGATACAAATTTATTCCATACTGCTTTATCAGGATCAGTTTCAGATGATTTAAACCCAACAGCTTTAGCATATATGTATAGCAATGTATTATTCCATTTTTTTAATTTTTGTTCTAAATCCGACACAATACCATCTTCTGTATAATTTGTCCAAAAACCAGTATGAATACCATTTTCAACAATTTCAGCATTATATATTATTTTCTTATCTCTGTTTGAAAAAGAATGTAATTTCTGTGTAGTATCATCAATGTATAACTCTCTATCAAATTCATCAACAATTTTCTTCATATTATTTTCCTCCATAAATCAATCATTTCAATACCATATTAAGCAACTCCACTAATATGTTTTCTATGCGCCCTTATTTCGGACAAAATATCATCAAATACAGAATAATCTGTTATCATTTCAACATTATATTCTGCCTTCCACCCATTAATTTTTACTTCCATATCGTGTGGGATCTCATTTCCTAAAACAGAGTCACTATATTTAACTGCATATCTTGGTTCTTCTTTGTTATACAAATCAATATATAGCTCCAACTCATAGTCTGTTGTGTCAATTGTGTTTCTTGTATAAACATACTTAAAAATTCTGTCGCTGACAATAATACCAATAACTTTCCCTTCTGTATCTTTACATATTACTTTTAAATCTTTCATACCCTTTAATTTTACATGATCAATGTGCCCCTTACATGCATCCGACATTAAATATGTTCTTATGATTTTTTCCATTCTCTTTTTAATATTATCCATAATATTTACCTCCATTAATCATCCTATGAAATAATCCATTCATCTAAATATTTTAGCATATTTTTCTGCCGCTTCATGATATTGCTCTTCAGTACATTCTTCTGTCCCACCACAAGTATCATCAAACCTAACATTTTTTGATCTGTAATACTTATTTTCACGCTTTAATTTTATATATCCATAATACCAGCCGTTCCATGATATAAACCCATTTATTTTTCCACGTACAACCATTATGCCACCCTCTTATTATTTCTCTGTAGATATTTCCGCTCAGTCTCAATAATCCTATTGTATTCCAACTCAGGCATAACACAAGCTGCTCTGCCTTTAATTATAACAGTTACCATAGTCTTTCCGCAACATTCAAATTTCTTTCCAAGTGTGTATGTATTCTTATTCATTCCATTTTGTCCTTCTTTCCTTATTTTCTCCACTATAAAAGCCACCAGATTATTTTCCAGTGGCTTTCTATTCGCTTCCATATTTACTTTTTAACATCATAACCGCCCCGATTAGCTTTACTCATCACTTCATTCTTAGATTTTCCCATTGCTAAATCATGGCTCATTGCACCGTAATCTGTTTTATATCCTGCCGGTGGCATCCGATTGTCAAATTTAACATTCGTGATGATTCCAGGTAAAAAGCATACACAAAAGATAACCGCTAATCCAATTAAAGTTTCCATATATTCCACCTTTCTGCCTACTATGTAGGACTTTGATCTATTTGTTTATATTTTCATTATACTATTATATGTGTCCAATTAAAAGGACTTTGTAAAGATGAATGGTACATTTCATTGCTTGTTATGCAATTTCTTCTGCATTCATCTCTAAACACTGAATAGAATTCATTGGATTGTAAATAAAATAATCCTGATTCTTCAGTGTTTCTTCATATTTTGCTTTTCCTTCAAATTCATCAATAACCGCCTTTTCTTCTGGTTTCATCTCATTATATTTCTTTTTTCCATATCCAGGAGGCAACCATTTTTTCTGTTGGCTTCCAAAAATATTTAATTTCTTTAAAAGATCTTCATTGATAAATTCAATATGACAGGTTCCTTTTTTATAAAATGTTACATAAAAATATTTAAGTTGTATTTTTCGTGTTTGACCTGTTTCTGCTGCGTGTCTCAGCCACAGTTCCATATCCCTTCCATCCGTCAATCCACCGTCTAAGTAATTCAATGCTTTTTCAATATCTGCAAGTTGTGATTTCACCTGATAATTAGGATCAAACTTTCCACTCCAACTGCTAAAGGCATTCATGTATGGCAAAATAACCTTTTTATTTATATACCACGCTTTATTTGTCTTCCAACCATTATAGTAATGAATATTGTTTGAAAGTTCATCACTATATGCGTATTGATGAGATAATTTATCAAACAATTCAATAATACAATCTTCTATTCCTCTTACCAGATTTTTACTCATTTCAATTTGAATTGTCCGAATATTATATTCAGAAAAATCATAATTTGTAAGTTCTGCAACCTGATTATTATATTTATTCGCTAAATTTGAAGTCATTTTTCCAGTAAACTTAGGATTACTGAATAATGTAGTCCAATATTTACGTCTGACTTCTTTAACAAACGCATTAGTTGAAAGTTCTCTATCACGAATTTTCATTTCCAATATCGGCTTATTATAAGAGTTGTCCTTTAAGTCTTGTAATATGTGTGGAACCATTGCTTTATATTCCATAATAAGTTTTATTCCGGCTTCCACCTCCATATTATACTTCTGTACAATAGCTTTGATAAAATCATTTGGTGCTAAATCAGTTACATCTTCATATACATTTTCCTGATATGATCGTTTCTTCAAATCTTCAAATATAAAACTTTCTATTTCTTTTTCTGGTATAAATATTTTTATAACTGCTATCTCAACTCCTGTTGGACGTTCTGCCGACAAAAACTGTCCTTCCATATACTTAATTTCTGCATTCACCTTTTCCAATCTATTCACAAGGTCTTTTCTTTCATTAGTATATGGATTTCTAATTGTTTCCGCATTCAAAATACAAATAATTCCAAAATTATCTCTTTGAAGCGACAACGCATGTAAAAGATGTTTTGCTCCATCGCTAAATGGTGGATTCATGATAATTAAATCATAATGTTTAAATGTGTTAAATGTTAAAAAATCATTATGCACAACTCTAAGTTCTTTTCCTTTAAGTGTTTGGCAAAGAGTATCATCAATTTCTATACAATCAACATCTAAATCACGATTCCATGTTTCATTTTTATATTTCTCTTTTACATAATCTGCAATATCGCCTTTTCCAGCAGACGGCTCCAATACTGATTGAAGTTGTTTCCAATCTATACCTTCTGTGATTTTGTCTAACAATTCTTTTGGTGTAGGGTAAAATTCTTTTGGTATCATATATTTTCCTCCATAATAAAAAAGTATCTGGATTATACTTCTCCAAATACTTTTCCATTTTCATAATATTTTAGTAGTTGAAATGCGAATTTTATTCCACCTGCTCAAGATACATTTTATTCCCTTCCGAGAAAAACGGGCATATATGAATTTTTAACATATTTTGATATTCGCCATTTTTCCAATCAGCATTGCATGTATCATAGTAATATCCATAAATACATTTTGTACAATCCATTAAATCTCCGCCATACACCTTTTCAAATAGTATCTTATAATTTCCGTTCAAAATTAAATCATAAACATCATTATCTACTACATTGGAAATATTTTTGTTTATACTCCATGTCTTTTGTTTCTTAATTCTGGTTTTGTCAATATCCCAATGTGTCTTATGCTTAAACATCACAATATTTCCATCGCACACAAAAGTAATAACAATATATTCTTTCTTACACTGTTTTCCTAACCGTAATCCATTATTTCCTTTCATTTCTTTTTCTGCATTAAGTAAAATACTGTGTAAAACACACTGATCAGATTTTCTTCCATACAACAATTCTGTATGCTCTAAATCCCTATCACCTCTAGTAATAAAGTCCATATATATTCCTCCAATCACTTACATTTCTTTATTTCGATTATTTCCTCGCCAACACATTTTTCAGAATTAAATAATCTTTCAGCATCTCTTTTGGAATATCCAAAATAACATACACACTGTCTTTCTCCGTTTCCGTCTCTGTAATAAACATCATATAAATCACCATTATAATCTTCTCTCATCACTTTCTCCTTCCTGCTATAAAATACGAGTTTCAAGAGCAACATTGAATACAACGTTCCTGATACGATGAATACTCCATATGTGCTCTCATAGTAACCCTATCCGCTTTATTCTTATCCAAGAAATAAGTGGAATTCCAACACATTGTCACTATTTTTTGATTTTCCTCTGTAACAACAATTTCTTCTGTCGACCCTGTAAAGTCACCTGCTCTATAACATTTTGTTCCAATAGGTATAAGTTCAATATGTTTGAGTAAATCATATCTTTCACTAATCGTCATGCCTTCTGTATTAAAATTAAAATCCATCTTATAATCCTCCAGTCCTGCCTTAAAATTCCGATTCTAAAGTGTATTGTCTACCAGATAAACCATACACCAATCATTAAACATACATTCTGTAATATCCCTCTGATTATCAACAAGACCATCCTCATATCCAATTTTGTCTCCAAATATTACACCATAACATTCTTCATTCTTCTTATGTCGCTCTGAATTATGCCAAATAACCCTGATCTGACTTCCAAAAGTAAGTCTCCTCAATTCTCTGTCTGTTATTCTTCTCATGTTATTTTTCTCTTTCCCCGATTTTTGTTTATTTGATCCATGATACCATCTAATGCCCGCCAATTATTCCAAATTATCTTATATGAAACTTCCTTACGCTCTATTACATCATCTTTTGTAATAGCATATTCCCCTCTTACCTCATGCACATTTTCTAAATAATATTCATATAATTTACATCCATCTTCAAACATTTCTTTAATTTCTGTTAAAGAAAATCTGTGATATGCATCTTCCTTAGTGAATACAACCGCATATTTATTATATTTATTTGGTCTTTCCCAATAATCTGAATGTTCAATTCTATATGCCAACATAATATTTACCTCAATTTTAAATTATTTTGTAGCCACATATTGAAATCAATACTATTGTTTTCAATAGGTAATCCTGCTTTAATATCTTTGATAAAATTATCAAAGAACTCGCCCCAATTAAAATAATATGCAATTTCTTCAAATGTTTTTGTATTATTAAGAATGGATTTTCCATCTAATTCTGCAACTATAATAATTGTATCGTTTGAAGGAACTATGTCACAATTAAACCACCAATCAACGATCCATTTTTTCATCGGCAGAGTTATATCTTTTCTTTCATTATTCATATTATTAAAAACTAATCTTAGCTTTTTCATATATCATCAACCTTTCTACATTATTAGATGCTCTTAAATCTACGTGTTTGTTGCTGCATCAATAACAATTTCCGAAAAATACTCTCTTTGTTTTTCTAAAGATTCATATTCATTCCAATCAAAATAATCGGCATCATTATCCGTTAAAATTTCCTTATTACCAACGATTCTTAATCTACGCTCAATTTCTTTTATTGTTGGAAATGAAATATTTTTATCATCATTGGAATAAAACAAATACATATATCCTCTTGATTTTGATATTCCACTTGTATTTCCAACAATTATCGCTTTAAATCCAGCATCATTTTCTATTGTAATTTCTGACGTTTGTAAATAGAATAATTTATCCTCTTTATATTTATTTAAAATTTCATATCCCTCTTTGATTTTTTTTGCAAGTTTGGTATAATTTACACACATATAATTTCCTCCATTTTTTCACATACTTTGTTATTCAATTTCATAAGTTTATCAATTTCTAAATCAATAGATTTTTGTATGTTAAAATCCAGAAGTAACTTTTTTGCAGCTAATGCATTATCCATTAACAATAAAACTCCGCTGCTTATTATAATTAAATCTTCTTCTGTAAAATCAGCAAATTCTTCATACACATCAAGTGCTGAATCTTTTTCGATATGATAACGTTTATTACCAATATTAAATCCATACTTCCCCTGAAACACTTTCATTTCTTCTATTGATTTTAAATTCTGATAATCATATATATTAAAATATTCTAGGCATTTTTGATCAGATTCAAATTCTAATATATCTCCAGTTACTATATATTGCGAAAGTTTTTTCATATTTATTTTCATATTTATATCCTCACTTTACTTTTGTCTCAAAAATCGTTTAGTTGGTCTATAACTCAACTCCATGGAACAATTTCATTTCCTTCCAGATCATTTACTGCATAATCGTATTCTACTTCGCCATTTTCAATTTCCTTTTTCATCAGTTCATAAAACGGATTCTCTCCACGCTTTAAATCCTCAATCTGTTCTTTTGTAACTTCAAATTGCATTGCAATTCTCATTGTTCTTTCCATAGTAATCTCAATCTTCATATCATTTTCCCTCCACTTATTCATTATTCCAAATATTTATTAAAAACTTCTTGACTGATACCAACCGCTTCATATAATCTAATTAGCTTTTCTTCGTCTTCTTCGTAATAGTTTCCAGTTAAATCTTCCCACATAATGATAAAATCAATAATTATTGATTTTTGTTCTTCTGTAAAACAGTTGTTTTCTACACAAAAATCCAAAAAGTCTTCAAAAGAAAATTCTTGAATAATTTTTACTGCTTCTTTAATTTTTCTTTTAGGTAATTTTTTAGTTAAAAAAATAACTCTGTCAAAAAATGTGTATCTACATTCCATATTTTCACCTCACTTAAAATCATTATTTCCTTGCCTTTTGTTACTTAAAATTGAGGAATATCTTTTTCCTCTTCTCTCCATCCGATAGGTTTAAAATCCAATGCAGCCAAGAAAGATTGATATATAGTATTTAACCACTCTATTCTTGTCTGATCGTTTCCTTTTATCTTGTCAAATACATTCATATCAATAAATCGTTGGCGTTCTTCCTTTGTCAATTTTCCCCAACTCCACGATTTTTTAATGACGTTTTGGAAATGGTTTTCCACCGCATATGAATATTTTTTCATGATCATTCCTCCAAATCCATATACTTTTCTGCAAAATAAATATCATGTGCAATAGCAACTGTCTGTTTCGTTTTTGGTTTCCGAAAATATTCCGTCTTTCCATCTGTTACAATAATATCATTTCCGTCTGTTTTAATATCCACATTCGGATTCTTGATCCCTCTCATAACTTCTCCTTCCATGAATCCATTGTTTCAACTGTTACTCTTGATATACAATTTTTTGTATTTGCTTCAGTAATCGTTCCGTCTCATCTATTGCGCTTGCTAATGCTGGTGATGTGACATAATCACACTGTTTTTCATTTCCATCGTTATTATCTTGGATTCCTTTTAAAACTTGCTTCAAATCATTGTTTATGTCTCTATGTATTTTAAAAATAATCTCATGCTGTTTCATCATATTTGCTCAACCTCCAATCAACCATTCTTCATTTTCTCTTTCCCATTCTTCTTTATCAAGAATTTTACCAATATAAAACTCAATACTATTCATATCATTTGTATGTTCATCAAAAAGTCTAATAGCCATTTCATTAGCTTCCTCTAAGCTATATCCTTTCTTCTGAATCATCTTTGTTGCTTTCACAACATTGTTGTAAGTTTTCCGTTTCACACTCTCACCATCCTTTATACTCAACATTCATTCCAAGCAGCCACATATCTTTTTCACCATTCCAAAAATGATCTGATAAATCTTCGAGTGACTTTTCACCCTTCTTTAATGCCTCAAAATCTGCTTTTACATCATCCTTTGAATATCCTTTGTATTGATTCATAGAGATATCAAGCCTAAATGTTTGACCGCTTTCTATCCATCTATATTTTCCTGTGTTCTTTGCTATCGGATATGCGCCAATTGTAAATTTGTATAAATCAGGATATCCAGAATTATTCCAATCTTCTAATTGAATCTCTGTTCCGTTTGGCATTACTGCCCGTTCTATAACCTTCATAATATCAACCATCCTTTCTACTCTCTATTTCTCCATTTACTCAGCGTTTATAGCCACTATAAAAGGCACTAACGAATATTTCCGCTAATGCCCTTCTAGCTGGTTATAACTATGCAATCTTCCATCCGATACCTTCAACTACCGTTTTAATTCCACATTTATCAAGAATTTCCTTTACTGTTCCATTGATAAAGGATGGCTTTTCTTGCCGTATAATGGCATTATACACATCCACACATTCCCATACTGTAGCTGGTGGGACATTTTTAATTCCTCTTACCTGTTTTCCATCAAGCCATGTTTCTATGTATTGTTTAAATTTCTTCATAATAAACACCCCTGTATTGAAACGATTCTTTCATTACCATTCACAAAATCACTATCCGAAATTTACAATTTCCGGCTTTAAACCACGTTTAGCAATTCCGCAACCGTTCCACCATCCAATATTGTATACTTTGGCTTCTCCAATTTTCATATTTTCAAGCACACCTATAATATCAATATTTTCCATTTTAAAAGCCTCAATCATATCTGCATTTCCATATCCACGCCATTCTGCATCTACTTTCCATCCTTCTTCTGTTCGTTCAAACTCTGCACAAATCATAAAATATCCTCCAATCAAACAATATAATTCCTTCTTATGTCACTTCATAACGTGGATTTATTCCAGTAGCTTTATACATTTTCTCTGTAGCATCCTTCACTATCTGTAAAAAAGTTTCTTTTCCTCTGTCATCCACGAACTTTTTTAACTTGTCAATACACTCTGTTTTCGTTTTTCCGTCACATACTTTCATTCCAGCTTCTGCAAGCGATATAGAAAAACTTCCATTATTGTATCGGATAAACATATCCACACCATATTTTGTAAAAGGTTCTGCAATAACTTTTGTCCATTTCTGCCCTTCCGGTGTGCGTTCATTGATATAAAATTCTTCCGTCTGTATTTCCTTTTCTTCTCTCTTTTTCCGTGGTTTATAGTCAACTGCTTCTTTAAAATCAGAAACGGAAATACTTTCAAGATATACTTTTCTTTCCTTATATCCTTTTGGCAATTTTAAACCCGTCAAACATTCAAAAATCTTTATACTTGCCTTATTATCGTTATGTAACCTTGCAATCACTTCTTCCTTACATAAAGGATTGTTATAGTTATTGATACATACTGCAAGTGAATAATTCCAGGCGTTTTCCTGTCCATAAATCGCAAAGAAAATAGAATCAATAATTTCCCTCTGAAAATCAGGTATTTTTTCAACTTCATTGTGCATCCAGATTCTGAAATTTTCTTTTTCCTCTACTTTTCTTTGTTCTTCTGCTTCCTGACGTGCTATTTCTTTCTGTTCTGCCTGTTTTAATGCTTCTACACGCTCTATATCCGTCTTATCATATTCAAGCATTGATTCTTCTGTATTTAATCCCTTCTCTAGCAAATAACACACAAAATCATATTGAGTTTTATTTAATTCAAAATACTGTTTCCCGTCTGGATTCATATACATATATAATGTTTTCGGCTTGCTCAATTCTCCGTTTCGCTTGTAATACTGATAATTTTCCTCTTTATCAGGATAGCAACCCTCTAATAACTTAACACATAAAAAAGTTGTTGCGCTGTAAATGTTTCCGTTATATCTGTATAAACGATCTAATTCATTTTCAATCTTTGTTTTTCGTGGTTCTTTGATTCCATCCGTAAAACCTAAATATCTTTTAATTTCCATTATGCAATCCTCTATTTTCCAATAATAAAAGCAAGTAACATTTCTACTTGTCGCTTGCTTAACACTTCTCTTTCTATGCCGTTTATTTATCCAAAAATCAAAGTTATTTCATACTCTATGTATTTCCCATCTTGCCACTTTCTACCACAGATTTCGCCATCTATACAATGTTTGTTGCTATCATCTGATAATGTCAATGCTGCAAGTGGTATCTGCATTATATCAGCATCAGGAACTTTTATTTCTGGCAAATTCTGAATGATATAGGTTAAAATTTCCTTTACCGTTATTTTTCCGTCTGCATCTATGTGCATTGTAAATGATATTCTTTTCATAGTTGTATGCCCTCCTGACGCTCTTATTTTACCTTATTTAAGGACTTAACGCAACGCACATACATATTTGCATATGCGCTGATTTAAGGCTTTAAATGGGCTTGTATCGGGTTTTAAACTCCGATAATTTTTTGATTGAATCCGAAAATCTTTATCAGAAAATCCGTATTGAAATTCAGTAAAAGACGGAAGCCACATTTATTAAAATATCTAAGTGTAATTCCAAACGCTTCCCCAGAAGTCCCTCCAATTTTAAAACGCCATCCATTATCAAACTTTCTAAATCCATGCTTTTTCATGCTCATTCCTCCATTGCTGACACAGTAGTTTTATTGCTTATCGAATATTATTTTTGTCCATAAACTCAATTACTTCTTTTGTATGCTTGCAAAGTTCAATCAATTTTTCGCAATCTTCTGTTAAATGTATCAGATCATCCGCTCCATGGTAAAGCCTGAAACATTCCATACTATCATTGGCACGCTTCATATACTTTTCAAGTTGTTCCTGCCATTCAATCATTGTAATTTCTCTTTTTGTTCCTTTAAGTATCTGCATTTTGCCACACCTCCATGAAATACACGATTTATTACCTTCTTTAAATGTGTTGTCCTATTTTCGTTTGTAATGTCTCCATGCAGTCTTTACATAGTGATATAGAAGTGATCTGCACACTTCCATCACTAGACGGAATACCAACTTTTATCTCCCATACTGGAAGTATTTCATTGTCCTGTCTTCCGCATGAATGACAACAATAACGCGGATATGTTCTTTCTATTTTAACCATTTTTAAAGTCTCCCTTCTATAGCAAGTCTGACAATTCTTTCATTCTGTCATGTTTAAAACCCAGTGTAGCAAGTGCCTGTTCTATTCCAACGGCTTCACCGTAATGCTGATCCGCCTTCCTCTGCTCTGTTTCCTGTCTTACACTATCCATATTTGCATAATGTCTACCAGCTTCCTTGTATTCTTCATCAGATTGTTTTGCTTTTCTTATAGCTTCTTCCATGAGTTTTACACATTTACCATATTCTGTTTTAGTCATAGTTCAAAATCTCCCTTCTACTTCTATACCAAACCGCAAAAACAAGCAAACCTAACAAATAGATTTCTTGCAAGTTTCCGGCGGCGTTCTGCTTCCTCTCTGGCTTTTCGTTCCACTCTATCCATATAAGCAAGCTGCACATCCATTTCCTGATATTCCACCATCTGAAGCGGAGTAAGTGCGTTGTATAGCGTTTTAAGGTTCCGATCTATGATTTGGTTTCCGTCTGGTGTATCTATAATTCTAAAATTAAACATTGTTTTTCATCCTCCTCTATGCAATTCTTTTCTTATATTCTAAAATTCCTATCCCTTCAAATTACAATTTCAATGTGTCTTAATCCCAATTAAAAGTTAATTGTGGAAAATTCTTTTCCAGTTCTACAGAATCATTGCAAACATAATCACCAACGATTTTTCCACCTATGTAAATATTCCCTCTGTACTTTCCATCATTTGGATAAAAAGGAATGTCGATTTTATCTGCTTCCTTGTGATCGTCTCCATACCACATATCAATATTAATCATTCTGAAATCTCCCTTCTCAATATATCAACAACGCTTTTTTATAATCTTTCTGTTTAAATGACTTCCTATTTGTAATTACAACACTTCCAATAGGTGCAGAAATTCCTAAGAGCTCATACCATCCTTCATATTTTTCTGTTACAATTTCAAGTCCGTTTTCGTTGGCATATTTATTACATCTTTCCATTTTTTCCTGTGTTGCGCTTTTCCCCGTTGCAGATTTAAACAAACGAATCACTTCATTGATTAATTTCTGTTTATTTTCTTCTGTGTTCTCAAACATCCAGTCAAAATTGATAATGTTTCTTTTCCCGTCATCACTTCTTTTTGATTGCGGATTGTACATACCAAAACAATTTCCTTCTGAATCTGTACAATAAGTATGTATGCACAAATAAGTATCTAAAATTTTGTCTGTATATCCTGCCTTATACCATAAATAAGGAAGAGCATTCTTTCCACCTGGGTTTTTGCACTCTGATAATTCGATTGTGAGTGTTTCTTCTTTCCGGTTAGGTTCTGTTATATAAATCCATGTTAAACTGCCGTTTCCTTTTTCAATCGTATATTCCATCATACCAAATACTTCCTTTCTATCAATTTTCATCAAACCATTTTTCCGTTGCTTCTCTTTCCTTCTGATAAGTTTCCTTATCATTAAAAACTGTCAATGTTGTATCACCTTCACACCATGTATAAATCAACATTTCTTCATCATTAAAGCCGAATCCAGAGTAATAAAAGCCATACGGTGCATAGTTGCAATGCAATTTCTCCTTATCTCTATACCATTTTTCCAGACTGTCACCAATAAAGCCACGTAACATATAATTTCCGTTTTTGTCTGTGTCTTCCTTATCAAATACAGTATTGATATATTTTGCTGTATCCTCTTTGATCTGAGGATATGCGGATAAATCCAACGGAAGAATTTCAACTTCTTCTTTTTCATAATCCGCAAAAGTATAACTATCATTCGGATCATATGCCCTTGAAACACACTTTTGTAAATACTCGTGATATTTATTTCTTGTCATTCTCAATTTTCCCATTGTATATAACCGCCTTCCTCAAAATCTTACTAAATAGGTTACGTTTCCAACGTCTACCGGCTGCCATCCATCATTTACAGATAAGCATGTATAAATCTGTGAAAAGTCAATATAATCTATCATTTCTTCTGGTATAGGCTGAGAAAATAAGTTGTTGTAACCTTCCTCATTTAAAACCATTCCGAAAACTTCTTCACGGTCAAGTGATACATTCCATCCGCTTGACACTTCATCAACATTAATAATATCAAAAGTGCCATTTTCTATTGCTTCCAGCACTTCATCACGATCCGGATTCACTTTGAAAAGAGCCGTCAACATATCATCATTAAGTCCGCAATCTGGAATATTTTCCAGTATTTCATTGAGCGCGAAAATATTTTCATACTCTGAAATATTAAACGGCGCGTCATAGTCCAGAATAATATGCTCCTGATTTTTGCCTACAATGTCATTGTAGATTGACTGTAGCTTGTTTGTATCTATAGGAAGTTGTAACCACCTTCCGTTTTCTCTTCCCTCTGTATATCTTGCTAAATTGCTTAAATAAATTTTTATTATCATAATTTTCACCGTTTAACCTTTCTTTGATTGTCTATATATTATTAATAACTATTTCTCTATTAATTTCTTGTTACACTCTGCATTATGGACTTGTGACCATCTGAAAGTTGATCAGGCTTTCAGGCTGCATTATAATAAGTAAGGCAGACGGTTTATTTTCCATCTGCCTTTAAATTAAAAATCTGTATGTGTTCCGACTGCTTTCCAATACGTTACATGAATATTGTAGCCTTCTGATTCAGGAAATTTTGTCCTGAAAAGTTCTGTAATCTTTTTTGCGTCTTCTTCTCGTGTAATACCTCCGCCATTTTCTCCATTTTCAGTTGCAAATAAATATTTTCCATTTTGCGAAACATTGATTCTATAATAATTTATCATATCTTTTAACTCCCTTTCTTTACTCCTTCAAATAATTGTTTTATTGGTTGATAATCTTGTAACCTTCTTTTTTGTATCTTCTCAAAATTTCTCTTTCTTCCCATGTAATAGAAATGGTAAATATTTCATTTTCTTTTTGTAAATTAAATTTATAGTATTTCATATACTTATATCCTCACTTTCTTCATTTTATTGAAATGAGCTTGCAACTTTTGACGGATGCAAGCCCTAAAACAATTAGTTGTTTATTCTGTTATTTATATAGGTATTTCAACCTGTTAGAATGTCTACTTTTTCAAGTTGCGGGAGAACTACCATATTATACAAACTATGATTCATGTCTCGCCCGTTGGACTATTTCGCTTCATTCCCTTAACGCTCTATAACTTGCGTTGTCCGTTTCTGGTGTGACAACCTTTTATTCTGTTGTAGAGTTATAAGGAATTTTTGATTGACTAATCTTTGAAAATTGCTATAATAGAATTAGCCAATGCAAGGGGCAACCTTTGTTATTGTGTCATGATAGGTTGTAAACTTTCTCAGGGTCAGCAACCTATCATTTTTTATTTTCTTCCCGTTCAATAAGTATCATTCTAATTAAAGAACTAACATTTGTTCCCTTTTTGTTTGCCTCATCTTTCAACGATTCTAGCAAATCAGGAGGAAGAAAAATATTGATTCTTTCAGTATTCTGTTTTGGTTTTGCCACTTGCTTCCCTCCTTTAACTGTCTTTATTATATCACCTTAACATATGTATGTCAACCATATTTTATATGTTTTTTAATTTATTTTAAAAAAAAACAAAAAGGACTGGAAAAACCAATCCTTTTATACTGTCCATACTTATTTCCTCACAATTCCATCATGCAGCACTGCTATAATTTACAATAGAAATTTCCTGTGTAAATTGTTTCGCCTGTTCCGTGATCTGCTCCAATCTTTTAATAACATCCCCTGTATAGATAACCTCATTACATTCTGTACACTTATAACAAGGAACATTACGCACGATTAAAAGGCAGTTACCTAAATCTGTTACGCTTGTTGTATATCCCTTTTCGGCTTTTGCTCCGCATTCCATACATACCATAATTAACGCCCCTTTTACTGCTTATTCTCAATCGGTGTGATTGAAAGCGTATACCCCAATGGTGCAAGTATTTTTAATAATGTGTCAATCTGTGGCGTTGATTTCATGCTTTCCAGCCTTGCAATAGCAGGTTGTTTTACTCCGCTTAATTCCGCAAGTTCACGCTGGGAAAGTCCCTTTCTCTCTCTTGCTTCAATCATTTTTCCGATTAAGGAAACTTGAAAATTAATCTGTTCCCTTTCTTCCGGTGAAACAATCTTATCATCATTTAACATTTCATTAAAGGTTTTATAATTGTTCATGTCAGCTATTCCTTTCTAACCAATCTTTAATATTACTCATTGCTTTTTTAATTTCTTTTTTCGGTGCTTTTTGTGACTTCTTTATATAATAATGTACCAATACAAATTTGTTATCTTTCCAATAGAAGAAAAATATACGGTTGCTTAATGGTCTTAATTCCCACAAATTGCCGTCAATGTGCTTTACTATCGGATTTCCTATTCTTGTGCCGTACTCTTCCAGTGCTCTAACATATGAAAATATCTTGTTTTTGTTTATTCGTGCGTTTTTGTCTGTTTCCGCTTCTTTTGCTAATTTCATAAAGTAATCACGTACTTCAGATATTCCGTTTTTATCCTCATAAAATTCTACTGTGTACATATTGTTTCCCTTTCTTGATTATATGATAACACATGAGTTATCAAAAATCAATCTTTTATTCCTTATCCATGCCCACAAAAGAGACTTTTCAAGGGATACGGCTAAATGCATCCGGCTTTAATGGTTATGTCCCGGTTGTTACCCGTTGGTTCACCAAGCTTTCCGCATCGCCTCACGTTTGATTCTGTTTTTGTGGGTATGGTAAATAATAAAACTATGTATTGCTTTTGTTACTTCTTATTTCTCGCTTGAACATCACATTCCTTTTAAAAAGCAGTTGACCGCTTTTAATATAGAAGAGAGTGCCAAAGGTTCTTGACACTCTCTGAAGATTCTTATGTATATTTATATACCGCTTATTAGCGGTTGGAAGACGTATTTCTCAGCCTTCCATAACCACGGTTTACAACCACCAATGATATTTACAAGGATTTATTTTTGTGAACGCTTGTAAATAATATAGTCTATCGTTTTGTGTTTTCTCCCTGTCCATCCTCTACAGCGATAAATTATCATCAAAAGAGCTATCTATATTATAGTAGATTGTCTCTCGTTCCCGTTACGGCTACCACACCCCACAGGTCACGGTTTCAGAATCAGTCACCGCAAAACTCTTGTTTCTGCCTACTCGCATTCACACATATTCATAGATTTTCTGGTTTGGGATGGTATTCCCTGCTACGTCTGATATGATATGAACTATCACGTCCCCGATGTAGTTAGCGTGTCCAGTTAACACGGATAGCACTTTGACGCTGCTATCTGTCACGTTTTCCCGTTAGGTTGCGGAAATTTAATGAATCAATTATCTTTTCTCTAACCTCGTTTGCAATCTCTTGTTGCTTTGCCTTGGTTACGATCCTGTTAGCACTCCACTTTACAGGACATTTGCAGTTACTTTGTTTTGGGGAAATATCTGCCGATTGACACTTTTCAAGAATTGTGTTATACTTTCCTTGCTTAGGGGAGAAGTCTAACGACTTTTCTTGAAATTTCCCGGTTTCGTTTGGAACTGGGATTTTTCTTTTTCCCTTGTGTTCCTTACAAGTATTATTATAGACTATTTGCCCTTACTTGTCAACTGTTTTTAATGATTTTTTTCAACTTTTTCTAATATTTGTTTCTGTTTCATATCCTATAATATTAAGGATTTTGTTAGCGTCATCAATAGAAAAATGCTTTTTTGTCATCATGTTATCTAGTGCTTGCCGACTTATACCCAACTTTTCAGATATAAAAGTTTTTTTAATACCAGAGTTTAAAATTAAATCGTCTATAGCCTGTGATAACTCTTTATTTGTCTTTATTACCATATGTCCACCTTCCTTATAACCTGATATGCCGATATTGATTGTTTCATTATATCAGATTATTTCTATGTTAAAAAGGTGCAAAGCCTTAATAATTCAATAGACTTTACACCGTGATTGTGATTGTTATTCAATTACATTTCGTATTCTTCAGTTGGAATACCTAAAGCGGATAGCTTGTTTTTTATAACCTTTAATTGATAATCAAGTTCAGCATTTTCATGATCACCGTTTGCTTTTTTAATGCGTTGCAAGTCGGTATATTTATCAATCATTGTTGTAATAAGTTCTTTTTCGGTCATATCTTCTTGTACCATCCTTTCACCTGCTTTCTACATTGTGGCTTATGCTGCTACAATGTAAGTATATCACAACTCAGGTGCAAAGTCTATTCAATTATCAAGGTGCTTGTGATGCTTTGTGCAGGATCGTGTTGCTATCCCGACTACCCTTGTTTGGGTAGTTTCGCCGGCTTTCACCGTTGCTCATCAGGGGATTTATTCGGTATATTGTGCTAATGCTCTTTTGACTTTCTCTTCGTATTCGGCTTCAGTGTCTTCAGCAAGTCTTTTGATGTTCTCCCAAAGTGTGTGTTTTTCAGCTAAAGTTATTGTTTCAATCTGATCTGTTTCACGATTGTAAATGATTGCATTGCCGGTTGCGATATCAGAATCAATTACCATACAGATCGCTATACCTTTGCCAGTTATGGAAGTTTTGCCAATGTATACGTTTTTCATATTGTTTACCCGCCTTTCATTTTTGGTTGAGGTTTATCAAAGAGTTTCAAATACGCCAGATTTGAGCATGTCATGTAACCAATCTGTAAAGTCGGGATATTCTGACTTGTTAACATCTTTATTGTAGATGTTGTGCATTTCGGATTCTGTGAATGTTTGGTTTGCGTAGGGTTCTTCATAGGTGATGTATTGTTTCATGTTGTTACCTCCTATTTTGGTATTTAGGTTTTTTGGTTCTTATTTAGTATTCTCTTTTTAAATTATGTCTAGTGATGATTTATTAATTGCCTTATCTTTATCTTATATATAGATTATAGCACGTAATACCTAGATCATCAACGTAATACCTAGGTTTTTATAGCAAAATTATACACAATCATTTTAGGTGTTACCTGGTTATTTTTGTGCAGTTTGCTGATTTATTGACAACTTAGGTAATACGTGCTAAAATGCGATTTAAGACACTTTTAGAAAAGGAATGTATGATATGTCAAATAGAAAGAAACAAAGTGAATATCAGGCAAAATACGACGCTGAGAATATGAAACAATATAGTGTAAAATACCCTATTGAGATATATCGGGAAGTTGAAAAGGCTATGTCTGATAGTGGCATGAACCGGAATAAATGGACTACTACTGCTATTGTAGAGAAGTTGGAAAGAGATGGATATATTCAGGGAGAAGAGGATCAATAATAAATGCAACATGGTTGTGTAGCATTTTGATATATTAGATAGCATTATGATATATTTTTAATGGTGATATTGTGATAATGTTGGATAATGCGGAAGTAGCATTATGGTATATAAAAATAGCATTTTGATATATTTGACTTTTTGCATCGAACTCGTCAAGCAAAATTACTTGACAGATGCCCAGATAATATCATTGTAAAGTATTTTTACTTGACAGAATATTTGTTTGAATTTATTTATATTCAGTTACAGAAATGGACAAAGTGTAACCTAAATACTATAATATTACTGTATGTTTGTATGACGGGGGTATGTTTACATTTTGAAACAGATTTGTAATTGCTAGAAAGCCCCTATCTATTCCATCCATACATCACCCTTGAAAATTGTGTCCGAAGCACAAACAATTCACAAAAACAATTCGGAATCCTATTCGGTGCCATTCCTCAAAATCATTATAAATCAATGTAATATAAATTTTCTGACAATTCATATCTACTTCCCAAACTCAAAAATTCAATACAAAAATCTTCCAAAACCCTTGAAAAATAAGCATTATTCCGAACTTGCTCTAAAATTGCATTTTCTGAAAGAAATTTTATACAAAATCACACTTAAAAATCATTCACAAAAATCTTAAAATATCCAGTAAAATCAGCACTTTTACATTCCATCGACATATCAAAACTACTCTCCCCCCGAACTCATAAATTAATCTCATACACATCACCTCATTTTTCAATAATATTTCCAACTAGAAAGAGAATATATTCTTGTACCAATTAATTCACACAAACACAAACGGAGGTTATATTTATGACAAATACCAGATGCAAGTTGAGCACAAAACTGAAAACAAATGGTTTGGATATGTGTATTTGTCAATTCAGATCAAGAAGCCATACAAAATGCAAAAATCAAATTATATGATTTTCAGAATCCTACATACTCACAATCTGATGATTACGATACAAAATATTATTTTCTACTAAGACAGACGATTTCTCATCTGTCTTATTTTTATGTAAAAAGAAATTAAATGAAGAAATAGTAAATATCCATCACAATATAAAAAAATCATTTTCCTCAAACAGTATTCAGATAATGGGGGTATATTTTACATTATTTAGGATTTATCAGATATCTACTACCCTACTACCAATAAATATAACTTGAAAACTTATAAATTATTTCACATCAGAATGTAGAAGTAATAAGAAGAGCACATAACAATACCAAATTAAGAATGAAAGAGATAAATATATTATGGCAAAACTAACTATCATACCTCAAAAATTTACATTTGAAAAACCAACTATTTAAAATGGGAAAGGTGAAACAATATCTCATGGAATCAGTGTAACCATAGATATAGATGCCTTTAAAGCAGACAAAGCAGAAATTAAAAAGGACTTAGCCACTATTTTTGCTGAAGTCCTTGAATACTTTGATTAGAATGACAATTTTTAATAAAGAATTTTATATCCAAGAAAAGAGAATACATAAATAACCACTATTACTATGTCACCAATAACAACTAACAAAAAACCAATCACTAACCATCAACAATCAAAAAGTTTTTAAGAGAGTGATGAATTATGAGCGTATGCGAATAATTCATTACGATAGTAGTCTTTATTTATATAATCAGTCTTTATTTATAAAAAGACGGCTGATTCTGCACACTGTAGTGTGATATACTTTGCCATTTTTTCTTCAAGTATATCACACTCTGATGTGACATACCTTAAAATCGAATTAGAAGAAAGGAATAAAATTATGAGAATTACAAACAAGAACAACACAAAACCAAGAAAAGAAAAAGTATATGAAAGTGAGTCATTCAAAGATGGTCAATTTACTGAAAAAGAATTAAAACAATATGGATTATCTGATAATGAAATAGCCACAATCCTTGAATATCAGTCACTTTTACCTATTTTACAAGAAAATGAAAATAATACAATTAGTGCAAAAGAACTACATGATCAATTAAAAGTTAGTCGAGATTTTTCAACTTGGATCAAACAACAAATTGAAGATTTGGAACTAGTTGAAAACATAGATTATTTTATTGATTCACCTTTAAAGGGGAGTGGATTAGTTGATTATCAGTTAAAGCTCAGCGATGCAAAGGAAATCGCAATGCTTGCTGGTTCTAAAGGTGGACGTACATCTGAAGAGCTAAAGAAAATGTCCAAGTTAGTGAGAAAATATTTTATCGCTATAGAAAAAGCATTTAAAAATCGTACAAACTGGAATGCAAACCGCAAAAACACCTTAATTAATTGCAGAGAATTGCGTGGTGCTTTAATCACAAAAAGAGAAGAATTACTTAATGGCGTTCCTGAATGGATTACTAATGGCAACTTATACTCTATCGAGTTTTCATTATTAAATACTGTGATACTTGGAATGCCGGCTACTCAATATCGCAAAGAACATAATATATCTTCTAATGAGCAGATACGAAATTATTTTTCTGAAGATCAATTAGATGATGTAGAAAGATTAGAACGATATGATGCACAGTTAATTATTTCTCAGGAAATTTACTCATACGAAGAGAGAAAACAAATATTACAAACAGAATATGATCGTGTAAAAAACAGAAAAACTAAGTGGGTATAAGAAAGGAGGCGTTTTTTGCATAGAGAATAATAAATCACCAACAGCTACATTAGAATTGCCAGATACAGTAAATCGTTTTGTAAAGATTCCAAAAGAAGTAATTTTGGCAAATACTTTACCAGAACACAGATTATCGGCTTTACTCTATTTAAATTATAACCAAACATGGGAAAACGTTGTTCACTACTCTCCTATTTATATGATTCAGTGGTGTAAGTATAAACCAAACTGGCATAGGGGTACTGAAAAAAATATTTTTACCAAGTTTAGAGATTGCATGGATTGGTTCTTTGAAAATGGATACATCATTGACTTTGATAAAGAGAAATATATACAAAATACCTTTCAGTCATCATTGATTAATATGGAAAAAATGAATCCAAAAAACAATTTTGGTATTTTATATGATTTTGAAGTAGAGGCAATAAATAAGTATCAATCACCATATAAACCTCTTAACAAAAGTATATTATTTCTTCTATTAGCTTATATCAAGGCATTTACTTGGATCAGAACGAATGAATCATCTGGACATTCTGAAAAATCTAAGAAAAATAAACCAGAAATATTTTATTCACAGTTTCAATCTATTGCTGCTTTTATAGGTAGTGATAGAAAAATGATTGCAAAGGCAACAGAAGTATTAGAAAAGCTAGGTTTGATTAAAACACATAGGATGCCAAGATATAAAGATTCTAATGATAAGTGGCACACCGATGATATTATTTATATCTGTCCTTATCGGTATATATGGAGAAATAATCAAATAGTTCAATGTACAAAAGAAGAATATAACTATGAGAAGGAATTAGAATATGGGATTTTATTTTTGAGAAATCAGAATTATGTAAGTAAAAAATTCTATCAAAATTAATTCCAAAACACAGAAATAAGTATTGTAAACATGAATCAATATCCATCATCACCACTACCATACCACCCAAAAGGAGAAATAAAGCTATGACAACAAACAAAACAAACTTAACAAACAAAAAATTATCAAAACAGAAAAGGAGAAATCACAGTAACTAATGACACACAAAACTAACAGATACGGAATTTATGAAGTAGATCACACAAAATTTGGAGGATTGATTTTTCCATCCGATTTCAATACAGATTATCGAGGAAAAGATAATACAAACGGATCTCAAATAGCAAGTCGTATAGAAGCAGATAAGCAAAGAGAAGAAAAACTTTGGAAGAAAAATCGAGAAGGTATTGAAAGGAATAAAAATTATGGCAAATAAATCTGGATACATAAATATTGATGAAAATGAAGAAATAACTATTGAAGAGCCAAAACTGTCAAACTCAGTTACAATTTCAGAACAGGAAGTATGTATCAATTTTATGAGAGATGAAGATTATGCCACAATCTATACTTCTGATACTACATATATGACAAAGTTAGATAAACTATGCAAGACAAGTCCAGATATGTACTCTCTTATCGCAGATACAGGTAGAGGAAAAACATATCGTGTTGAAGATAAGACTCTGATCAGTTTCAGAGCAAAGAAAAGAGAACTATCTGAAGAACAGAAAATTGCTGCTGGTGAGCGAATGAGGAAATACCAAGCAAGTAAACACAACTGAGATACCGTTATTTGTCAGAAATCAAATGGTGTACATTAGCGTAGAAAATTTTAACACACTTGTTGATAAAGTTATCGACTGTGAAATTTTATACTAAAAAATCTAATGTACAATTTAAAATATGGAGGATGTTTAAAAATGTTAATGAAGAGAAGTTTAAAAGAACTGATGCAACCCAAATTTAAAGGCAACACGCTTACAATTGAGCTATCCGATTTTGGATATAAAAACTACTTTGTGGAATGTGCATATCACTTTGATAAACTTAATAGTAAATATTCTCTTTCTATGTGGCTAAATCGTAATGATATTGAGGATCGTATGATGTTGTCTTCTAAGAAAGTTGACACACAATACATACCAGGAACCAGAGAAACCATCGTAGAGAATATTTGCAGAATTGTTCATCATGCTGCTACCGTTGAAAATGATAATGGGGTTAGATACTTTGACTATTTTGTAGAAAGATACGAATATGAACTTGCGTGTTTTGATCGTGGTAATGAATTGTTTGAGAAGGAAAGATTGGTAAAGTTAAATGCTGACAAAGAGTGATTACAGATATTTTGATAAAGCAAGACAAGCTGACACTATATCGGATTATTATAAGACTCATATCGGATGTGTGGCAGTGTACCAAGGAAGCGTTATAGGAATTGGCTGTAACTGTAATAAGACTCATCCAATACAGAAGAAATATAATAGATATCGTAAACCATCAGATATTATGCTACCAAAATTACATGCTGAAATAAATTGTATAAATTCTATTAGGAATTTGGATATTAACTTTTCAAAAGTGAAGTTATACATATATAGGATTCGTAACGATCAGCCGTTTGGATTATCTCGTCCATGTCCTTCCTGTATGGCAGCAATAAAGGATTTAGACATTAAAGATATTTATTACACTACAAACGATGGATATGCTCATGAACGAATAGAGAAATGTGATATAGGAGGTGTTGCTTAATCTGCGAGATATGTAGAATGAATCCTTGTCATTCCAGATGCCCGAATTATTTTTCACCAAAAGCGATTCACTACTTCTCTTCTTGTGGTGATGGAATTTACGATGGTGAAGAATATATTGAAAAATTAAACGGTGAGTATCGTCACTATGAATGTTTTAATGGTATGAGGGAGTTGTTGGAGTGGCTTGGATTTGATATTAAGACTATGGGAGAATAAAGTCATGATGAAACCAAAATGGATTATTCCAATAATACATAATCTACCACAATGTATTTATATATGTTGGTGGAATAGTGAGTGGTTTATTGATAAGAACGATTGGAATTGTCGAATTAGATAAATTAGAAATTTCATTGGTGCAAATATAGAAATAATAAATATAACAAAAAAAGGAGGGCACACTTATTCTAACTTGTAAATTAGGAAACGAAATTATCAACTGTTATGATGGAACACACAATAAGGAACAATTAAAGAAATGGGCTTCTAAGAGAATCTTATTATGCCCAGTATGTGGTAAACCATATGAATATTGTCATGGAGAAGTAAAAACTCCATATTTTAGACATATGGACAAAAATGAATGTGAAGATAAATATTCTGAGTCAGAGACAGAAGAACACCTAAATGGTAAGCGTGATTTGTTTGAGTGGATCAAAAAGCAAAATGGTGTTACTGAGGCTGTATTAGAAGGATGGATACCTGAAACTAAACAACGTCCAGATATTATGTTTAAATACAATGGAAAGAAATATGTAATTGAATATCAATGCTCTCCCATTGCCACTGAATATGTAGAACGTCATGAGTTATATAAAGCATCTGGTATTATTGATATATGGATATGTGGAATAGAAAAATTTCTTCAAAAGAATATGAGACAGAAATATCTTCAAGATATGTCTTATGGATTCTATTCATATGAAGATAAAAATTTGATATCTTTGGATTATAATTACTATTTTAGAAGAACTACTTTAACCCAAAAAATATATAAACATAGCGAAGAAACATTTTGCGGATTATCTTTGAATGATTTTGCTTTTAATGAAGAAATATATAACTATCATTTCGGTAGACTTAATGATATAGAAGAAAAAATTAAATATAGAAGAAGTTTAAAAGAAAAAAAGTCATTGAAAATTATTCCTAAAAGACATAATAAGTATTTAAAAATTCAAAATAATAAGCTGCACGAGAATATTAAACATTATTTATATCAATTATCAAATAGTAATTGGCATTTTGATTTAATAACACTTAATAAAAATGATGTAATTATTGTGGAACCAATACCCCATGGGACATATGGAATATTATCAAATCCAGATTTTTTAAATTATAAGTTAAAACATTATACTACTATATCAATTTCTGATATGGATTATGAATCATTTAAAAAATGTGGACGTGACATAGATTTTCTTAAAAAAACATTAGTTCCAATAATGATAGAAAATAAAAAGCAAATACTAAATTATAAAAATGAGCATACAAGAATTATGGAGGTACGAGATAATTGAGCAAACATTTAACATCACAAAGATTCGTATATAAAATACATACTTCTCGCCTCCGTAGAGCAAAATGGAATTTAACACTAACTATTAATCAGGCGAGAGAAAATAAGGAACTGATTGCTTTGAGTGAAAGCCAAATTATGAGATTCATAGATGAATTAAATGGTATCACAAATCCAGAGATACATATTGCTGATATTAAATTACAAATCAAAAAACTGAAACTTGAAAAGAATTTAGCTTATTCTCGCCCAAAGATAAAGAAATTATATGACGAATTAGATAAATATCAGTTCAAAAAAGATTATGTTTGTGTAGTCATTGATAATAACAAAGACTACATGAAAATCTATAAAAACGGTTTTAAAATCAATGGGATTACTTACAGACGATTACTTGGCACAACAGGTGGTGTAAAGAACAATACTATTGTTTTTGTAAATGAACAGATATTACCAGAATTAAAAAGACGAATTAATAATGGTAGAGATTTAACTAAAGAATTTACACCAGCAAAATTAGAAGCCTATAATGCCTTGGTGTGTAGTTCTTCCACTCCTGTCTCAATGCCAAATGGTGTTGTAGTAATTCATGATTGTATCACTCATTTTAAGTCAGATGTAATTGAATTAGATGATACTGGTTTGGAGCAGCCAAGTATGAAGTACATCAAAGATAAAGATATAGAATTAAATGATAGTGATGGTTATGGATTGGCATGCCCTCCATTAATGAAACGATGGGGAGAAGAAATCGGTGAAGATTTTATGCTACCTGGGTGCGTAATCAGAAATTCATTCTGCAAAGGTGCTGTATTCCCTGTTGATTTTCAAAAGTTTGCCAGAGAGCATAATGTTAAGACAATTACGGATGTATGGGGAAATACTTATGATATAAACAAGGTGGAACTTGTATTAACAGAATCCATGCTTAAATTATGGGATTCTTACTCTTCTATCGAAGATTATCTGGAAAACTGCGAAAAGAATCATTATACATTTGCAATTACTAAATCATCTGAAGAAGAGCTTGAAAATGTTAGGACTATGAATTATCAGTTCTTACAAAGTTATGATTTTACAGATGAACAGATTGATGAATTAATTGCGCCAACGGTTTCTGAGATAAAAGACATTCTTTCTGATGATTACAGAAAGACAATTCTATATACAAAGGGAATTGGGTTAAATGAGAAAAACGTTCAGCATTTAGACAATTCATTTGCTACTGCTCTTATGATTGAACCAAAGATGAAAGATGATCCATATGTAAAGAGTCAATTATATACAATGATTAGGAAGCGAATTGATGATGCAAAAGTAGGTGTTTTAAAAGTGCCAGCTAATTATTCTTTGGTGTCTGGCGATCCGTATTCTCTTTGTCAGTCAATGTTTGGATTAGAGGTAACGGGTTTGCTAAAGGCAGGACAAGTTTATTCTAAATATTGGATTGATAAAGGCATAGATAAAATTGTAAGTTTTCGTGCGCCAATGACTTCTCATAATAACATAAGGCTTCTTAATGTGGTACATAATTCAGAAATGGATGAGTTTTATAAGTATATGACCACTCCTACTATCTTTAATAGTTGGGATACTTGTGCAGATGCTATGAATGGTTTTGATAAAGATGGAGATTGTGTAATTAATACATCTTTCTCCTTACTGGTAAATAATACTGTTGAATTACCTGCTGTTGTATGCGTGCAGCGTAAGGCTCCAAAATGTATTCCTACTGAGGATGATATTATGCAATCAAACATTAATAGTTTTGGAAATGCTGTTGGAGAAGTTACTAATAAAATAACATCTATGTTTGAAGTACAAGCAAGATACAAAAAAGATAGTCGAGAATATAGAATTTTAGATTATCGTATTAAATGTGGACAGCTATATCAGCAAAATCAAATTGACAAGACCAAGGGCATTGAAGCTAAAGAAATGCCTGACAGATGGTATAATTGGATTTCTAACAAAATTGGCAAAGCCAAAACTTCATCTGAGAAAAAAGAAAATTGGTTCAACAGAAAACTTATAGCTGATAAGAAACCATATTTTATGCAATACATATATCCAACAGAAAAATCTAAATTGAATGAATACATAAAAAAGAATAACGAAAAATGTATTATGCGATTTAGGCTTACATTGGATGAATTATTTGCCAAAGAGATTAAAACACCAGAGGAAGAAAAATTTATTTATTGCTACCATCAAAGATTGCCTCTTGGCATTGCACCGTGTACAATAAATAAAATATGTTGGAAAATTGAAAGTATTTTTGACCATTTAAAATCTTGTGAATCTGATGAATTTGATTATTCTATTTTGAAAAGTAATACAGAATATTCGAAGCATTTATATTCACAAATCAAAAAGATTTATGACAGATATAGACGTGAAACATCCAATTATATGCAATATGCCAAATCTGAAAGAATTAAATCTGAAGATAGACAAATGCAGAAATATCTTTTCAAGGAAGACTTTAAACGGAGATGTCTAGAGCAGTGCCCAAATGAAGACATATTATGTAATATCGTATTAGATTTATGTTATTCAAAGTCAAAATATAGTAAACAATTTGCATGGGATGTATGTGGTGAGACATTTATTCAAAACTTGTTGAGAAAAAATAATTATATGATTTCATATCCAACATTAGATGAAAATGGAGAGATTGAATTTGGCGGATTAAATTTCAGTATGAATACTACTGAAATAAAAGTTATGATTAATATTGCTGAAACGGAGGATTGTGAATGCCAGTTGTATTAAACGAGGTAAAACAGGCTGAACATATTATTGAAAAAGGAGAAGTTGGAAATAAACCAACTTCTACCCTCTTTCTTTTAGGGAAATATTATAGAGTCAAGGGAAATTTGGACAAAGAACAAACTTTTAATAAACTAAATGAATTTATGGAACGTAATTATAAAAATTATAATTCAGCTTTATGGGAAGATATTATTGAAGATATATGTAAAAAGGCAAACAAGTATTCATTAAGAGAAATTAATTCTATTGGTATTACACAAAATGAATTAGATTCTATTTCCGATATAGACAATTTAAAATATAAAAAATTATTATTTACCATGTTGTGCTATGCAAAATTATATAATTGTATTTCTAAAGACAACAATGGTTGGATTAATACAGATATTAAAGAAATATTTAGAGCGGCACGAGTATCAGTAAAATATCGAAATGATAAGTTTTTATATTTAAACGATCTTGAAAAAACTGGGTTGATTTCTTTTTCAAATAAAAATGATAATTTGAATATCAGAGTAAATTTTGTTGATATAGAGGGTGAATCTATTCTTGATGTTAATGATTTTAGAGAACTTGGATATGAATATTTAAAATATATTGAAAAAGGTAAATTTGCTAATTGTCTACAATGTGATCGTTTAATTAAAAAAACCAATAATAAGTGTTCCTATTGTAAGAAGTGTGCTATGGAGTCAACAAAAAATAATTGGAAAAAAGCTTCGCAAAAATATAGGAATAAGAACAGTCATAAAATAGAAACACCTTAAAACTATTGAAAAATCAATGTTTTTAGAATATGTGCCCGTTTTTCTTATTATGTATAGGAATATAGCAATAAAATTTATCTTCTATTCAAAATAAAAAAAGAGAAATGGTAATTGTAATTTAAAATATATTAGTTGAGACAAAGGAGAGAATTGAAATGAGAAAAATCAGCATCACAGAAGCACTTAATGAGTTAAAGTTATATGATTCAAAAATCACAAAGGCAATTACTAATGCCACTCTTTGTGGAGCTACAAAAAAGTCCTCAGACAAAGTTGGTGTGGTAAAGAAGGAAGATTTTGAAGATCGTGCAAAGGCATCTTATCAGTCTGTCACTGATTTAATTGCAAATAGAAACACTCTAAAATCTGCTGTTGTAAAATCAAATGCTGTTACGGAAGTTACTGTTGTTGATAAGGTCATGACTGTTGCAGAGGCTATTGAACGCAAAAATTCTATTGAGTATGATGAAACTTTACTTAATGAAATGAAACGCCAATATGCAAATGCTACTGCTGCTGTTGATAAGGAGAATAAGAAAGTTGATGCAAAGGTTGATGATTTGCTTACTACTCTTGTCGGAAAAGATTCTGATAAGAAATTGAGTAAAGAGGATCAGGAAGCTGTTGAGAAACCTTATAGAGAGAAAAATGAATTTGAATTTGTAGACCCTCTTGGGTTATATGAAAAAATTCAGACTATTGAAGCAGACATTGATGGTTTTAAGTCTAATGTGGATACGGTACTTGTTCTTTCTAACGCAACAACCTTCATTGAAGTAGATTTCTAACTTTTAAACTATATTGTAGTTATTACGAAAACCTAAAACTTACATCCTGTAGCCTATGCAGGACATCATAAGCAAAAAAACAAGAGGAAAGTTTAATGCTTTCTAGCGAACAAAATTCCGATATTAATAGGAATATTCGATAGAATATTTGAATGAAAATTTATCAATGATGATAAGTTTACATATCCAACTTATTGAGATAACATCGTTTACTACTCAATATGTATTTATGTAAATACTTTGGGAAATAAAAATTCAAAATTCAGCATTTAAAACTTAAAACTCACTTGTCAAAATTCTTTATTTGTAAAGTTTAAAACATAATTACTAAAATTCGATAAAATCCATGATTAAGTTTTATTCGTGTTGTGTAATTGACGATTAGGTTTGTACATGGCTGTAATGGCTACATTAAAATATTTGAAATTATAAGTGTTCTTATATTCATTTCTTATACAGATGGCGGTACTGCTATTCTAGCGGTATCGTCATTTGTTCTTGTATCCATAGCTCAGTTTGGTAGAGCATCTGACTTTTAATCAGAATGTCATAGGTTCAAATCCTATTGGGTGTATTTGCGGTAAGGTGTAAATGGTTGCATATTGGGTTCATACCCCAATGGGTCTGTTCGAGTCAGAATCCGCTACTCTTTTGTCTGTTTAGTACAAACAGTCCTCCGTTGCTAGGCTCATCGTCAATAGCCCACCATATGTAAACATATAACAAATTGATAATAAAAAAAATATAAATGAAAGGAAGATTTCAAATGGCAAAATTAGATAATACACACCAAACAATTGAAAATATTGTAGGTGCAAGAGTTGAGGAAATCAATGGCGAATTAGTTTTAGTGAATGAGGAAGCATTTGACGCTCCTATTAGTATTGTAAATATGTTTAAACAGTATGTTGGACAGGCTATTGATCTTAAATTAGGTGGAGCTGCTCCAATTTCTAGTTCGATGTTTGATGAAGAATAGAAAGTAGGTGGGTATTATTACTGACTTACATAGATTAGAAAATGAAGACATGATGGCATGGCAGATTCGCTGTTGTCTTGCCAAAAGACGAAAAGAGACAGATATGGACTGGATTGAAATTCGTGATATGCTCGGATTGGATATTACACCAGATCAGCTTCGTAAACAAGCAGTTGGTTATGAAGAATATGATAACTATATTCATGGTTTTAATTCTGTTGCTACTTCTATCTTATCCATTTCAGATTTACATGTTCCATTTCAATTAGATTACACATTGCTTGAAAAATATAGAAATGTAGATATTCTACAAATTAATGGTGATGTTGTAGACTGTCAAGCCCTATCAAAATTTTCTAAGCAATATCGTATCTCTCCTATGGAAGAAATGATTCAAGGACGGCAATACCTTATTGATTTGATTAAATATATCAATCCAAAAAAGGTTATATGCAATTATGGGAATCACGATATAAGATTCGCTAATTATTTCGCAAAGAATTTAGATACAGATATCTTACAATTGCAGCCAAATACATCTTTGGAACTCATTTTTGAAGACGGATTTAAAAATTATGATAAGATCAATAAAACCAAAACACACTATTCTCCTTTAACAGATGTTTTTGAAGATAGTGGAATAGATATTAAATTTGTAGATGATTGGAAAGTTAAAATTGGAAAGACATGGTTTGTACATCCATTAGCATATCGTTCTGGTATTCTTGCAACAGCAGATAAGGCAAAAGATTATTTACAAGATACAGACAAGGATTCTTTTGATGCAGTTGTGATGGCTCACACTCATTCTGTCGGAGATTCTGAAAAAGGATATATTAGATTACTTGAACAGGGTGCTTTTTGTGATGTGAACAAAATGAGATATTCTGATGGTAGATTGCAAAAGCCTCAGAAAATGGGATTTGCTATCGTATGCCAAGACAAGAATGGAAATCTAATTAAAGACAAAACAAAAGTTGTTGTATTAGATTAGCGACAAAATACTAATTTCATGACAAAGTAGACTGTATACGAGCGACACAGTTTTTATATTTTTATGCATAAGTGACTATGAAAAACAGGACTACTCTTCTACTTTTGAGTAGTCCGTTTTGATGAAACGATATAGTGTCACTACTGTATCGTATTACATTAATTCCAACTAGCAGAGGTGGTCATTAGTCGTACTACACCCAAATTAATAGACGGCTCGGAGATAGGGAATTGTTGGTGTTGCTATCTCAATTTGAATTAATATTGAAAATTGAAAGGAATAGAATATATGAATAAAGTAGAACTTGTAAAGAAAATCACAGAGGTTTCCACGGAGGAAATAAATCAGAAGCAGGCAAGTGCTGTACTTGCAGCACTTGAATCTGTTGTAAGAGATATTATTGTTGCAGGTGACGAAGTTACTGTTCCTGGCATTTGCAAAGTAAAATCTAAGCTTGTTCCAGAAAGAACTGGAAAGATTATGATGGGTGATAGAAAAGGTGAAACTTATGTGACACCTGAACATAAAGAAGGTTCTGTTAAGATTGTAAAATCACTGAAGAAAGTTTTTGAGTAACCTGGAGGTGTAGATTACTTTGTATGACGAAATTGTAAAATCTGTAGATTTGACAGATGATGAATTAATTATTCTTAAAGAACTACTCTTCTATCGCCTGGATCAGTGTGTATCTATTGGAGAGGAAATTACTGTGAAGGAATTACTTGGGAAGTTGGAAAATTGAATTGATAGTATTTGATACTAAATCAGAGTTTATAAAGCATGACTTGCGTTCAGAAATTTGAGCGTAAGTCTTTTCTATTTGGAGAAATATATAATATCCAATGTGATTTGTCGAAAGTCATTTGGCTTATGGATTGTAAGTTGAATTGGTATCGGAACCTGCATTGGAATTGTGGAAATGGGATTATTGGAAGTCGCGATCCAGTAACGCAGAGTCACCTACCTCTCTCCCATTTCTTTATTTAAGCTTTTAGTAGGTGAGAAAGTAGGAAAAATATTATGGGATTAATCTTGCCACAAAAAATTAAGATTAAATGGAATGGCACAAGCAAACAACATTATATTGATTTAGGATATATGTACACAAAACATGGTGATACTTTTGAAGTAGATGTAAAGCATTTAAGCAAAGGTTCTTGCGTAATTGTAAAAGTAAAATGTGATTATTGTGAGAATATTGTAGATATGCAATGGAAACAATATTTATCTCTTAGAGGTAATACATATTGTTGTCCAGAATGTTTACAACACAAAAAGAAAGTACGAGATAAAAATGGAAATTTAATATTTGTTGAGATACCATATCGTAATAAAGAATGGCTATATAATGAATATATTATCAAAAATCGTGAAGCAAAAGACATCGCAAAGGAATGTGGAATAAATTTAAGAACACTCAGAGAATGGATTTCTATGTTTGATTTAACAAATAAACAAAATAAGACAGAAGAATTAACAAAAGATGTTTTATATAACTTATATCGGATTCAACATAAATCAACATTAGAAATTGCAAAAATGTTTAATATTACAGACGGTGCTGTTTTATATTGGCTTAGAAAATATAATATTCCATCTTTTTCAACATCTGAAGCAATAAATTTTTATCTCTATGAAAAAGGTGGTATTGAAAAAGCAAGAGAAAGTCAATCAACAATGGAAAACAGAATTAAATCATCTTGTAGGCAACATGGTATTAATATTGAAGATTTTGATGGATTTTCAACAACAGAACAGCATATGGCAAGAAATAATACATATTATAAAGAATGGAAAAATAATGTTTTTAGGCGGGATAATTACATTTGTCAATGTTGTGGTAAACGTGGCGGTAATTTAAATGCTCATCATTTATATAATTTTGCAGAATATGAAGATTTAAGATATGAAGTGGATAATGGGATAACATTTTGTGAAAGATGTCATTTAATTAATTATCCAAATAGTTTTCATTCTATATATGGTGAAAAGAACAATACGCCTGAACAAGTTTATGAATTTATAAAAATGAGACAAAAAGAAGCTGTTTAGTATTCTACTATCACTTCTTTTTTTATTTGAAAGGAAGTGATATTTATGCGTGGGAGAATTTATAATAATTTTTATACTCCTGAACTGTGGGAACAAGTAAATAAGGAAAACAAAAGAGTTATCGATGATTTTCTTGCAGAGTATAAGCAGAGGCAAAAATCCAAAGGAACGATTAGTGGATATTATAATGATCTTAGGATTGTGATGATATACATATTAAAGGAACTGGGGAATCGTTCTATTCTTGAGTTAAAGAAAAAGGATTTTCGTGGACTTAGTTTATATTTTTCAGAAGAGTGTAAAATGTCGGCAGCTAGAGTAAATAGATTAAAAAGTGCTTGCAATAGTTTGTTGACCTTCTGCGAAGAAGATGATGATTATGATTATGAAGTAAATTATAGTAAAAAAGTTGCAGGACTACCAAAGAAACCTGTTAAAGACGATGAAGATAATTTCTTTTTTACTTTTGATGAATTTATCAAAGTAAGAGATATTCTCGTAGAACGAGGCAGATTGCAAGATGCTTGTTTATGGAGCATAGGATTTGATTCTGCTGGACGAAGAAATGAGTTGTTTCAAATCGAAAAACATGGGCTTTTAGATGGGAATAAAACAAATATTGTCATTGGTAAACGTGGCAAAAAATTCTGTTTAGTATATCTTGACGATACAAAAGAATTGATAAGACAATATTTAGAAGAACGTGGTGAAGATAATATAGATTCATTATGGATCAAAGGTTCTGGTAATGATAAACAACCAATTACAGGCGATGCTTTATATGATAGAGTATGTTCCATATCCAAAATATTGTCAGAAGTTCGTGGTGAAGAATGTAATATATTCCCTCATACTATGAGACATAGCAGATTAGAATGCTTAGCACAAGGAACAGATACTCGTTTGGTTGATGAAAACGGAAATATTAGAAAATATCCATTGGAACAGATTCAGGTATTTGCTCACCATTCTGATGTTAGTACCACTCAATCCTATCTCAAGGATCATTCAGATGATACAATAAATGAAATGTTTGGTTTTTCTGAATAAATCACTTTGAATCTCCAATTTTATCGCAGAACCCAATATTTTCTTGACATCAAAACCCATCTAGTGTAATATAATAATTACAAGAGGAATAAACACATTCTTCTTATAGTCTTTTGACTCAAAATATTTTTCCGCCATCCGTAAGGCGGCATATAAAAGCACGGAGACAAAATATTTCTCGCCACCTGTAAGGCGAGTAATAAAAGCACAGGGGCAAAATATTGAGGACTCTTCGGAGTCCTCTTCTATTGTGAGGTACAAATGACTAAGGGCAAGTTTTACTTTTTATCAGATGAATATTGTAATAAATTCTCAAAACATGGTGTAATGGCAAATAAGGAAACCACTTCTAACGGTTTGCATCGAAGACCATGTTTTTATGCAATTCAAGATATCAAAAATGAAAATATCTATTGGATGATCCCTATTTCTTCACAAATTGAAAAATATCGAAATATTTTAGAAGAGAAATTAGAACGTTATAAAGTATATGATGGTTTAGAATTTGGGTATGTTCAAGGCAGAGAAGCAGCATTTCTTTTACAAAATATTTGTCCCGTTACAGAAAAATATATTGTCGAAAAGTATATAGATGAACATACTGGAAAAGATGTGTCTATTCCAAATGATTTAATGAGAAAAATTGATGCAAAAGCCAAGAAGATAATGAATAAATATTATCAGGGAACTAAAATTGTTATAACAGATTTAAAGTATATATTTGATCATTTATAATCAAAGTCTGATATACATAAATTGAATTCATTACCGCATTAATGACCGTGCTTTGGCGAGTGGCGGTCATTTTTGCGTCTTTTATCAAGAAATCTGACTATGTACGCAGAGATTACTCCGCTAACAATGCCAGTTACTAAAGTAAAAATTAGTAATTCACAAAATGTCACTTCTTTATCACCCTCCTTTCTTAGCAAGGGTATCTATCCGATAAACAGAACATTGCTGTCCTGACGTGACTCAAACCACCTAATTTACCATCCCATCTAGCCTAAATGAAACGTTGGATGCTGCTTGCATTTATAATTCTACATAATATCCCATATAATGTCAAATTAAATAGTAACAACCAAAACTATAATAGGCTGACAACTGCCATATTAAGTGTTGAGAGGTTAAATTAGCGAATGACTGCTGGGCAGTCTGACATTCTGGAAAGACAGAATATTCAGGAGAGTTTTCACACTCTCCTATTTTCATGGGTAGGTGGCACAGTGGCGACTGCACCTGACTGTAAATCAGGCACACAAGAAACATCAGAGGTTCGATTCCTCTTCTGCCCATTATACAAATTTGAAATTACTAAAGGAAAGTTGGTGAATAAATGGCAAGTAGATTATCTATTGAAGAAGAACGTCTAAAAGTTGGGCAAGTGCGAACTATAAAATCCAACAACGGAAAGAAAATTGATTCTATTACTCTTCTATTAAGTAACAATGTTGAAGTTTTATTTGTACCAAAAAATAATGGCACCTTAGAATTTACAATTTCAGATCCTAATATTGATATGTCAAATTTAGATTGTACGATCAATGAAGATGTATTATATGATCTCACAATTCAGATAAAAAATGCGTACAACCAAGTAGTTTCAAATGAAAGAGAGGAACAAGAAACATGAAAATTTTACCAGAAAGAAGTATTTTAGATAATAAATACAAAACAGTTATTAGACCATTAGAGATGGGTGACAGTATCAGAACAGCACAGCAGGAAATTGATATGTTAGCAGACACGCCACAGATTCTAAGATACTCAGATATCGAATTTAAAGGAAGTTTTATTGTATCTAATGGAAATCCAATTCTTAGTGAAGATGAGAACGCAGTTGTAGTTACTATTGATAATATTAATAATAAAGAATTCGTAATTGATGAAAATTTAGAGATTTCTCTTGAAATTGATGCAACAAAAGTTGCCGATGGTTTATTGGATTCTACTATGCTAACTACAAAACAATTATATGCTCAGGCACAAATTATTCTTTTTGAAACAAAAGTTAAAAATCGAATCAAGGAATTACTTGAAATTGCTCGTAGTAATGTTAATGATTTTGAGGTTGTAACTGAAGAAACATTATAAAATAATTAAGGAGTAGCGTATTATTTGAAAAAAATAGATAGGGAATATGGGACTCAAGATAGAAAAGAGATGTTTTATCTAATTGATAACGGCATCTCTTTTTTGTTTGCAAAAACAGATAAAAACGGAATAACAACTTGGAAATTTAAAAAGGAAAAAAGATTGTTTGAATTATTATCTGATTATTATTCAAACAGAGAATAAATAAGTAAATGAATTAAGGAGTAGGGAATTATGAATAAATTAATAGACGATAATTTAATCAAAGCGGCAAATAAAATAATATGGAGCAAGAATATAGGTAAAAATGTAAAAGTCTTATATAATGACAAGGAATATTTATTCACCATAAAGTCGCTTGATGCAAATGCACAGAATATTATTGTTTCATATAATGGTCAAGATTATATAACTCGCAGAAAAAGTTTTAAAGATGGTAAAATATATAAAATTATATCAAAAGATTTTTTATTCAAAACAAACGAAACCATAAACAATAATATAATTCTTTCACAAGAAAGAATAAATGGTTCTAAATACTACCAAGTAAAATGTGCAAAATGTGGATATATTAGGTTGATATTAGAATATGATTTAAATAAAAAACATCATTGTGCAGTATGTACAAATAAAATTATAATTAAGGGTATTAATGATATAGCTACTACTCACCCACATTTAATAAAATATTTTAAACATAAAGAAGACGCTTATAAATATTCTTATGGATCTGGGCAAAAAGTTTGGTTGAAATGTCCTGATTGTGGATTTGAAAAATACACAACTATTTTTTCTATGTGCAAATATCAACTATTCAATTGTCCACGATGTAGTGATGGTTTTAGTTATCCAGAAAAAATGATGATTAGTATTTTAGATGATTTAAATGTAAATTATATTCCTCAATATCAGATAAAAGACAAATCATTTAGTTTTAAAAATAGAGATTATAAACCAATATATGATATATATTTTAAAAATGGGAATATGAAATACCTTATAGAAATGGATGGTGGATTTCATAAAAAAGCATATAAAGATTCAAAATTTTCTACAGAAGATATAAGAATTATTGACAAGAAAAAGGATATATTAGCAAAAGAAAATAATTATATAATGATAAGAATTGATAGTCAAAAAAGCGACTTTAATTATATTATGGAAAATATAAAGAACAGTATTTTGATTAATATATTTGATTTTTCGTCAATAGATGAAAAATCAATAAATTCTAAAATATTTAGTTCTTTAGTAAAACAAGTATGCAATTATTATAATGTAAATACAAATTTAAGTACAAGGCAAATTGCAGAGTATTATAAATTAGATAGATCTACAATTGTCAAGTATCTGAAACTTGGTAAAGAACTTGGCTGGTGTGATTACACTATTCATAATTCTTATATTAAAAATTCAAAATTACGAGAAGTTAAAGTAATATGTTTAAATACGCAAAAAGTATATAATTCTATTCAATCTATAGTTGATGATTACAATTATATTAATATTAATTCTGTTGGTAAATGCTGTTCTCATAAAATAAAACATGCAGGTTATATTACAAAAAATAATAAAAAAGAAAAATTGTGTTGGATGTTTTTAAATGAATATAAAGAAAGATTTAAAACAAACGAAGACGTGAAAGAATATATAAAATTACAAAACAGCAGAAAAGAAGTCAAAAGAATGAATATTAATAAAAAAGTTATTTGTCTAAATAATAAACAGATTTTTAATAACTTATTAGAAGCTCAAAATTTTGTTAAATTAAAAAGTATGAGTGGTTTATCGCAGTGTTGTAGTGGTCTTGTAAAAAGTGCTGGAAAGGATCCAACAACAGGAGAATCATTAAGATGGATGTATTATGAAGATTATTTAAACAGTATTTCTAAAAATATAGAGTATGCATAAGTTATTTTTTGAACTTCTGAATACATACAATAGAACCGAAATTGTTCCTGTATCATTAGAAGAATATGATGTAGATTTACTTTGGAATTCCGATAATGTGTAAAATTACGGAGAGCAGTGTTTGACTGATCTCCTATTGTTTTCAAAGTAAACCCATAAGGTTTGGGACTCCGCTGCTAACGGATGTGTTCTGAAAAGAATGGACTTCGATTGTTCTGCTTTGCGTTTCTGGTGACGTACCGAAATCTGGTTATAACGGCGCAGACTTGAAATCTGATGTGTCATGGAAAACATGACCTGTGGGTTCAAATCCTACCGTCACCGCTTCAAATAAGCATTTCATTGGGTGATTTAATAAGATTTTTTGAAAGAGTCATGTGAAATATCATGGCTCTTTTTGTGTTGTTTTTTGTTGTTTCATACAGGGTGATTACTACCCTATTTCTTATGTAAATTTTGTTTCATAAGATTTCTCCATTCTGGAGTGACTGTTGCAGCGGTCACTCTGTATGAGATAACAAAGCGTTATCTGCAAGTAACGTAAAACAAAAAATATTAGCATCCACTGCTTAGTGTGGAAGAACGGAGAAATACAATTATGCAAACCAAATTTTCAAGAAAAGAATTGGAACGATTAAATTGTTCTGAAGAAGAAATTTTATTGGTCATAAATTACCAAAAGAGATTTCCTATTATTTTAGACAGTGAGGACAACATTGAAAAGTTTTGTATTGATGCAAGAGATTTATACAAAGAAATCATCCAGTCCGAAGACACATCTAACTTCTCAAGATGGATTAAAAGAGCTATTAAGAATTATGGCTTTACCGAGAATGCCGATTTTTCAACGATTAGTCCGATTGGACGAATCGGCAATAAATCGGCAATTGCACAGGGTGGCGACATAAAAAGTACAACATATACATTATCTGTTGATATGTCAAAGCAACTTGCTATGATTGATAAAAAAGAATCTGGTTTTATAGCAAGGAAATATTTTATTCTCATGGAGAATATTGTAACTAAAAATAAAGAATGGCTTGCAGTTCGTGATCCTGAAAAAGAAGAATATAAGAAAATGTCCGCCGAGGTTGATGCATGGTGTTTTCGTCTTTGGCATCATCATGCAAGTAGATCGGAGTACGCTGTGGAAGCTGACATGCTTAATACTATTGTTACAGGCAAAACATCTCAGCAACTAAAATCTGAATACGGCGTTGCATCAAATGACTTGATTCGTGATTATTTGAAAAAAGAGCATAATGAAGAATTATTGTTCCTGGAGCAACAGAATCAGGTACTATTACTTATGGATATGGGATTCACAGAACGTAAAAATATGCTTACTAAAATGCACGAGGTAAAATTTAAGAGGACAGAAAAGGTAGTGGCTGCATAACCACTACCCCATTCACTTTAATCATCATCTTCGTCTTCTTCATAACCACTACATTCTTCTTTATGATCACAAAATTCACAATTACAATCATCAGTGTAGTTTCCTGTTTGCCAGCATAAATCAGTTGGGTACATATGGTTTCACCTCCTACTCCTTAGAAGAATTGTTTCATTGGGTATTATCATTTATTTTATCACTGGATTACCTAATCCATATAAAGGTCCATTATTTCCAGATGAACGTACTTGCATCTTTAATTGAGAGACACCACTAATATCAAGAGATACTGATTTAGGAAGCATATCTGGGGTTACGGAAATTTCTTCTTTTAATTCACCATCATAATAAATTTCTAAAAATGTTTCATACCCTAAATCTGAACCATCAACATGACCAAGCATAAATTCTAAATTATTATATTTGTTATCTAAATTATATACAGCCCATGAAACATCATCAAATATATTTATATCAGCATTAAAAGTCATACCATTTGTATATTTAATACCACCCATTGTAAAATATTCAGATGCACCACTTTTTATAGAAGTATATTCTGTGTATGTATTACCTCCGCTTTGATATGCTGGAACAACATCAATCATATTTTGAGGATAGCTATTTTTAATTTCTTGTAATTTATCTTTTAATATTTGGCTATTTGGTAAAACATTTAGAGCATCATTTATAATATTGCTTGCATCATCTAATTTATCTTCTGCTTTTAAGATATTTGCTTGTTCAACAATACTTGATTCATATTTTTGAGAGTAGTCATTTATAAGAAGCTCTATTTCTGGTGTTTTATCTTTAACATTATTTAAAATAGATAATGCTTGTGCATAATTAAATGAATTTCCATATTCAGTAGCGTCTTGAATTATTTTGTTAATTTCCTCTTCAGAATTTTGTTGATCTATTTTAGCCTGTTGATCGCTTACTTTTATACTTAATTCATTTAGTTGCATATTAAGAGATTCAATTTTCTTTTTATCTGTTTCTCTTTCTTGATATATAACTTCGAGAGCTTGTTGATACGACATAGAACTATCTACCGAATCAAATCTAACCGAAAGTGTTTCGACAATACTTTCTTGTGTAGAAAAGTTTCCAAGATGGAAAATTAATAAAGAAAATAGACCTGCAATAACAGCACCTACTATTGCACTAATTATTTGAGCCTTCATAAAAATCCCCCTTTGACATCTTTTTACATATTATACCAAAAAATATCTACAAATTAAAGATGATGTTGAGTATTTCACACATATCGTCTAATAAGCAAGACATTCGATTCCCCTCGAAAATGAAAGTCCAACTCTCTCTATGTGTTTTCAGACAGTCATCAGGCTGTCTTTTTTAATTGAACAAATAATTTTGAAAATGAAAGGATGGTGCTTATGGCAAGAACCAAATTAGAACAGACGCAGAAAGCTGTAAGTGCGCCTGCTAAAATAAATACCAAGAAAAACGTATCTATTGATACTTCTTCTAAAAAAGAATCGTACAAATGTTGGTGCTGCGGCAACGAATATACTAAGTTGCAATCTAATTTTACACCAACCAACTTCCCGCTATTTAAACATTATGGTTACTACCCTGTTTGCAGAAAATGCACTGATAAATTTTATCCTGAAATGATTTCATTCTTTGAAGGTTCTGAGGAAAAAGCTATTGAGTTTATTTGTATGATGTACGGATTATATTTCAATGAATCTCCATTAACCGCGAGCAGGAAAATAAGTGAACACAGAAGTCGTATTCATACTTATTCAAGTAAGGTACAAATCAAACCGTGGATAGGGTTGTCTTGGTTAGATACTCTTAAAGAGAGGTTTGAAGAAAAAGATAAGCCAATAGAAAACCCTGAAGATATTGAAGATGTTGATCAATATAAATTAACTCCTAAAATGATTAAATTCTGGGGATCTGGATATGAGCCAAAAGTATATCCAACCTTACAGGGGTATTATGACGAATTATTAAAGTTATGTTCAGAGAAGCCAGACGTTAAAAAACAAAAAATGATGAAAAATCTTTGTCTCCTTGAATACCAGATGCAAATCAATATTCAGGCAGGGAAAGACATTGGCACACTTTCCAACTCATATAAGGCAATGTTTGAAGCCGCAGAATTGAAAAATGATAATACCGATACGGCGAATGATACATTTGGAAAATGGATTATGGATATTGAAAAACACTCCCCAGCGGAATACTACCAAGATAAAAATAAGTACCATGACTTTTTCGGAATTGGTGAGTACATAGATCGGTTCATGTTCAGACCTCTGAAAAATCTTGTATTCGGTACAAAAGATAAAGATCCGGAATATTGGATTAATGATGAAGATGTTGGAAACAAGGACGGTGAATGATAAATGTTGGATAAATATCAACAGACCGTCCATCAAAAGTTTCCGAAAACCTCATGGCTTTCAAATAAAGCAAATTTTGAGAGAATTGTTGATTGGATAACATTTTATAGAAGGAATATACCAGTTTTTGTGGAACACTATCTTGGGCTTTCTCTACATTGGTATCAGATAATTTGGTTATACATTTTAAATTCATTTAAAACTATTGTTATTATTGCTGGACGTGCATCTGCTAAATCTTATGCAATCGCAATATTTTCGTGTGCAAAATGTATCTTATATCCTGGAACAAAAATCGTTGTGGCTAGTGGTACAAAAGGTCAAGCTGGACTTATTGTAAAAGAAAAGATACAAAAAGAACTTCTACCAAATTCAGAGAATCTTAGGCGTGAAATACACAAGGTTAAGGATAGCGCAAACGAAATTGAAGTGACTTTTCACAACGGAAGTTCCTTAGTTGTGGTTGTTGGTAATGATAATGCACTTGGACATAGATCTACTATCTTAATTTTTGAAGAGTTTAAACTGTTCAAAAAGCATGTAGTTGATAAAGTATTGAAACCGTTCCAAATGACAAGACCTGTACCTTTTAGGAAAAATGAAGAATGTGAACAATACGGAGTTAAATATAGGGATAACATAGACTTTGAGGAAGAATCAACTAACATATATATTAGCTCTGCAGCTCCTACAAGTCATTGGATGGGCAAACTATTAAAAGATACAATTAAAAGCAAATACACAGATAACCTTTCGTGTATGTTGGCTACAGATTATTCAATAACTTTGAAGCATGGTATCAAAACAAGAAATGACCTCATAGAAGCTAAGAGAACTACTGATCCAATTACATGGCGTGTCGAATATGAGAATGAAATGCTACGAGAAGGTGCTAATGCATACTTCCCATATGGGTTGCTCACAAAAACGCAGACAAACAAAAAAGCGTTTTATCCACGTAGGATTGATGATGTAAAGAATAAGCGTAAAAATCCTCATTTTATTCCAAAACAAAATGGAGAAATTCGGGTTCTGTCGTGTGATATGGCTTTTATAGAACGAGCCAATAAAAATGATAATTCTGCATTTACATGTATTCGTGCTTTGCCTGAGAGTTCCACATATGAATCTCATAGTGTAGATGGAAAGTCTATAGAAGTCAAAAATGGATACAGAAGAATCCCCCCATACATAGAGGCTAATCCCGGAAGTGATGTGGATAAACAGGCTATAAGAATCAAACAACTTTATTATGATTTTGATGCAGACTATCTTGTTTTAGATACTCGTAACGGAGGACTCATGGTATATGATCGGCTTGCAAAAGTGCTTTATGACGAAGAACGTGATTGCGAATATCCAGCATGGAAATGTATGAATGATCCAGATATAGCAAAAAGGGTAAATGTTACTGGTGCAATAGAAAATGTATTTGCAATCAATGCGAGCAAGAAATTAAATAATGATATTGCAGTTATACTTAGAGGCGTTTTTGAAAGCAATATGATAGACTTGCTTGTAAATTTTGATGAAGCTAAAGATACACTAGAATCCAATATACCAGAATATGTGGCTTCACCAGATCCAGACGTTATGTTGTTCTATGAACGTCCGTATTTGGAGACACAGGCTTTAGTAAATGAAATGATGTCTCTTGAATACACACGGGATGAGCAGACTGGTATTATTACTCTATACGAAACAGGCGGAAACACAAAAGATAGATATGTAAGCCTTGCATATGGAAATTATTTTATAAACCTGTTAGAACAAGAATTACTTTCTGATAACAGCGATTATGATTATTCAGTTTTGATAAATTAGCGAAAGGAGGCGACACATGCCTGAAGAAGTAAAACGCAAGAGGGGTCGCCCTCCTAAAAATAAGTCTACTACTGCCCCACCCATAGTAGAAACAAACAATGCCACTCCACAAGACAGTCCTATTGATTATGAGTTTAACTCATATTCATATCATCATCTGTTTGAATCAATTTTTAACTGTGGAGTATATGATTACTTCACAAAAGAAGAAATTGATTCTGTTTTGAGAAATCCTATTGGAAATCACGAAACAGCAATTCGATTATCTGAGTTTGTATATGGTAAAAATGGTATCGTCAGTAATTCTATAGACTATATGACTGCACTTCTAACTCTTGATAGAATCATCACTTGTAAAAGCAAAACCCAAAAGTCAAAAGTAAACAAGGATTTAATGAAGTCTACATTAGACACCATTGATGATAAGGCTTTTATTCGTGATGCATTATTTACAGAAATGTTGGACGGAATAGCTTTTTACTATTTTGAAACTACGGAAAAGTCTGTGGATCGCAGAAAGTTCATGACAGATTATGATGTAGAAAACATTGCAGAAATCAATGACTTTGGTTTAAACGCTTCTATTATTACTCTGCCTTGGCAATATACAAAAATTGTTGGTAAGAAAAATGGACGTTTTGTATTGGCCTTTAATTTGAGATATTTTGATGATTTCACTGGTGAAGATTTAAACAGAAAATTAAGGAAATATCCAAAAGAGATTGTTGATGGATATAATCAGAAAAAGAAGTCTGATACATCGGGTGACTGGTTAGTTCTTAATCCTAATAGGACAATGTGCAGAAAAATCAAGTGTAAAAATGTTGAGGCTTGGGGGAGAAGTCTTATTATAGCCGCTCTTTCAGATGTATTGTATAAGGATTACTTTATTGATACTAAGAGAAATGTTCTTGATGAATTGAATAACCGTGTTATTTATGAGGTGTTTCCAGAGAATAAGCAAGGCACTGGTTCTACATTAACTAAGAAACAACAAGAAGATCAGCACAATGCTGTCAAAGGTGCAGTTTTGCACAAGAACAGTCGTGGTGGTGTGAGTTTTATGTCATTGGCGGCTGGAACAAAATTGGATTCAATAGATATTTCTACTGATATTTTCGATAGCAAAAATGAACCTGATATGAATAACGATATAGCTGTTGATTTAGGTATCTGTGCTTCGCTGATTGGCGCAATGTCTACTGGTACGTTTGCTGGTTCTACTTCTAACTTGGAAATGATAACAGCGCAGCTTTATACATGGGCTTGTGAATGGAAAAATGAATTGGTTCATGTAATCAACAAGAATATTATAAATGAATCAAAAAATAAGGTAGATATTTACTACTTCCCCACTTCTTTCGTAAATAGAAAAGAATTTTTCGGTATGATGAAGGATTTGTACATGTCTGCTTCTGGTTCTATGACATTCTTAATTGCTAGTACAGGCGTTGATCCAGATATATACTATGACGTACTCGATTCTGAACTTGAAGATGGTATATACGATAAATACTTACCCCATCTCACAAGTTATACTACTTCAAAAGATGATAATGTTGGCGGCAGACCTAAAACAGATAATCCATCTGAAAATACATTAAAGTCTCAAAGCAATAATGGTAATGCAATACCAAGTCCAAGCGACAAATAATACATTTTAATAATAATCAGAGGCTTATATTTATAGGCTTCTTTTATTATACAATTTTTTAAGGAGGATGATTTATGTTAGGAAAAATCCTCGAAATTTCTAAACAGACTTCTAAAGGTGGACGTGTACCTATCAAAATTGCTCTATTAAAAATTCACGAAGATGAAAAAGAAACAAATAAGAATGGTCTTCATTGGAAGGAAGAATATGTGCTTAATGCAATAGATAGCGTAAAACTTATGCCTATCTGTGCTTCTTTTTGTGATGAAACTAAATCTACTCCTCTCGATCATGGTTTGACTGGTGAGGAAATTGATAATGATGGAGTCCGTGAACCTCTATTTGAAAATTCTGAAACTGTTGGATGCTTTGAGAGTGCCAACATTGAAGATGTCAATGTGAATGGAAATGATATTAGAGCTTTAGTTGCGAACGGATTTTTATATAATCAACGATACCCTAATTTTGTTAAATGGGTAAGACAAAATAAAGCATTAGGAAACGTGGACAGTTCAATAGAAATCATGGGATTGGAAACTAATGATAACAAAATTATATATGAGGAAGCAGAACCAAAAGACGAATTTCGTACACCAAAAGAATTTGTTTTTTCTGGTACTTCTATTTTATCAGTTTCCCCAGCAGATGATAACGCCATTGTACTTGAAGTCGCACAAAAACAAGAAAATAAGGAGGACAAAACTTTGGATGAAAAAGAATTGAAAGAATTAATCCAGTCTACTATTTCTGAAACAAATAGTAAAAACGAAGAGTTGCTTGCAAAAATTACAGAATTAAATTCTACAATCAGTGAGAAGGATTCTGTTATTGCAGAAAAGGAAGAAAAAATTGTTGAATTGAACGCAACTGTTGAACAGGTGCAGAAAGCTCTTGATGATCTCAAAAAAGAACATGAAACTTATTGGGCAGAAAGAGATGCGTTAGAAAAGGAACTTGGCACACTGAAGGCTAAAGCAAGAATTGGAGAACTTAATGCTGCTATTGAAGGTTTTAGTGATGAAGAAAAGAAATATGCTGAGTCGGAAATTAATTCCTTTAATGAAAAGCCATTAGAGGGAAATATTGATGCAATTGTTGATAAAATTTATGCCGGCATTGGACAAGCTTCTAAGAAAGCTGATGCTGAAGCAAAGGTAGCAGAACAGAATTCTGCAAAAGAAAATAAGGACAATGAAGTAATTGACATTTTTTCTGAGATGTGTTCTGAGGCACAGGATACAGACGACGAGGATGTCAATATTTTTTAATCAAATTTAGGAGGAAAAATTAATGGTTAAATTTCATACGATTGGTCAAATCGAAAGAGGTGCTTATCCATTCGAGGATGCTGTTGTAGATAAGGAAGTTATGAACGGAGCTTTCGGGGACGTAGCAAATGGTAAATTTACTGCTAGTGACTCTGGTAAAAAGGTTATTATGCAGCTTGAAACTGGTGATGACGAGTATATGGACGAATATAAGATTCCTGCTGGTTCCCGTGTTCGTGTTTTAGATCCTGCAAAGGTTGTTGGGGAACTCGAATTATATGGTTATCCACTTCCAAATACTTTTGCTGTTGGTGATACTGTAGGTTGCTTCACAATTACTGAAATTATTGGAAATAAACTTGGTGCAGTTGTCAAAGTAACTGCGTAAGAATAGGAGGTACATAATTTATGTCTTATGTTATTGAATTGAATAATGAAAGAAAAGACGCTAACTTTGCCAGTGGTAAAGTAAATGGCAAGTCTGCTGTTGTTGAAATTTTCTCTGCTATGACAGAGGGAAAGGACTTAGCTCCTTATGGTAAGAAGGCAGACGTTGCTGCTAAATATATCAAGGAGCTGAATTTCAAAGCATCTTCTGGTGATTTAAATGCTATTTCTGAGCTGAACGAAATCAGACGTTTTGCAATGCAGCCAGTGCTTTTAAAGGAAATCAAGCTACTTGGAATTTATGGTAACTATAAACCAATCGGATATAATGAGTCTTGCGAAGTTGAAGTTCCTGAGTTTGCTAATCTTCCTGCAAATGAACAGGCACTTGGTCAGGACGTGAAGTTCCCTGTTATCAGAAAGAAACGTATGCCTATTGCTACTACTACTATTTCTGGCGGTTATGCAGTAGATTATAGAAAAGCGGCTCTTGGCGATATGAGTGACGAGAATGAGTTACAGGAACAGGTTCGTGTGCAGATTAGAAATAAGGCAGCAAAATACGTTGTTGAAACTATTTACAATGCAATCAAGAACGCAAAAGGTGTAAAATACTTCTTTGAGGGTGCAGGTCTTACAAAGACTGGTGTTGATGGTGTTATCACAAACGTAAGGCGTTTTGGTAAGCCTACTGTGTCTGGCGATTATGCGTTGATTTCTCAGTTTAATGGTTTTGCTGGATATACAGGTGTTACACCTACAGTAAACGGTATTTCCAGAACTATTATGGATGAGATTCATAATACAGGGCTTATGGGTGTTTACAACGGTGCTACTCTTTCCGAGATTCCTAATCCTTATGATTTGACTTCTCTTGATAAGGATGGCACAAACTTTGATACTATGTTACCTGCTGGACTTGGTTTTGTAATGCCTACGGGTGGTCAGTCTCCTGTATTTACGGTGACTCGTGGCGGTCTTACTTCCTTTAGTGGAAATGATGTTACTACTGGTCAGTTACTTACAAGGTATGATCTCGAAGTTGGCGCACTGGTTGCTCCAAACAGGGAGTATATGATTGGTATGCTACATGATAAGAATCTTGATTCTCTTGCTGAGTAATTAGGATTCTTTTTTATTGTGGGGATAGGATGTATTCTATCCCCTATCTTAGTTGAATGGTGATTATAATGAATGATATTTTCTATTGTTATTCTAAAAGGATGAGTTTATTTCTGCGTTCTATGAAAGAAGAATACATTGCAGTTGGTGAAAATCAAAAAACTCATGTAAAATATTGGACTTTCTATAAATCGGAACGATTAGATAATCTTATTGAATTATGGAATACAATCAAAAACAAATAGTTGCAAAAAATAAATTAGTTGTTATGGAGGAAAGAATGGCTGAAGAAAAAAATAATGAAGAAATCAGATTAGATAAAAAAGTAACTGTAAGAAGTATTGCTCCTTGGACTACCGGCTCTACCAGAAAAACAAGCGTTGGCGATATCACTATTCCTGCATTGGGTACAGTTCTACTTTCTCGTGAGGAAATCATTGCTCAGGGACAGAACGGTAACACTCTCATTACTGGTGTAGATGGTGTTGGTAGTCATGCTACATGGTATATTGAAGATGATTATACAAGAAGCGAATTGAGTTTTGATGTCGATGATAATAAACAAGAATTTTTAACACAGGATGAAATTAAGAGGATTTATGGACTTAAAACACAAAAGTCCTTTGAAGATAACATTAAAAAGAAAGTTACAACAAGAGCAGAAAAATTTTATTTGTTACACACTATTAAATCCCTTAAATTCAATGATTATAATAAGAACGCATTTTGTGAAGATTATTGTGGTCGTAGAATTGCAGATATTTAATCAATTGTGAGGTGGATTATGGCTAATACAGAAGCAAAAGATGTAATAAATAGTTTTGAGTCAAGTTTTGCCGACAAACAGGTATTGCCAGAATCACTTGAAATAATGTGGTTAAAAAAAGCTGTTGGTAGATATTCTGTTGAATTGGACGAATTAAATTTTGATGATGAACTATTACAATTCGATTCTAAACTTGACCAATATGTAATTGATACATTGGCACAATTTATGTTACAGATGTATCAGGAAAGACAAGTATCACTTGTTAATAAGCGTGTTTCTATTGTAGGAAAAGATTTGAGCATTGATGGCAGCAATGGCACTAAAACAGCGGAGAAATCACATCTTGATTATATAGCATGGAACGCAAGTGAAATGGTAGAAAATCAAAAGCCTACCGCTTATACGTAGGAGGCATCATATGAAAGAATGGTATCTCATTGGAAATAAAACAAAACCAAATATGTTAGGTGGATATGAAAATCAAAGTTTTCTGGATTATAAAGAAGATGCTTTCGCAGAATCTTTAGAGACAGATATTGCTTCTACTGTTTTGTTGTTCAATCACGATTTAAGTCAATCAAAAGAATTACGTGGAGTTATACAAGGCAATGTGGCTGATTCATCCTTAAAGTCTATGGAAAGATGTATTTTAGTACCTATTGGCACTTTACATAGTGGAAATTATATTTTTTTTGAAGATGAATATTGGCTTATTGATGGAAGACCTGGAAACAATGGAGAATATGAAAAAGCAGTTTTAAAAGAATGTCAGTATAAAATAAAATGGCAAAAAGATGATGGCACAATTATAGAACGTTGGGCTAACTTCACTTCTGCGTCTAAATATGATATTGGGGAATCTGGGAATAGTACAATAATCTTATCCTCTAACAACTTTACAATTCTTATTCCACATGACGCTGATGGCTTAACGATTGATGGAAAAAGGATTTTTGTTGATACATCTGAAATACCAAAGAAGGTATTTAAAATTACAAGGAATGATGATGTTCTGTTTTTACATGGAAATCACGGAGGAACTTTGAGCTTGATTGCTGATAAAACAGAATTCAATCCAAATAAAGACAATCAAGAATTACGAATCTGTGATTATATAGATCCGTCCTCTCCTCTCCCACCCACTCCACCAGAACCCGATGAAACGACAGATTTAAGGTGTGTGATTTCTGGGAATACAAATCTGAAGAATGGGTATCGGCGTTCATATACTGCAACTTTTACAGATAAGGATAGTAATTCCATTGACTGGAAGGATATAAATTATCAGTGGAATGTAAAATCAGATTTTGATGTTGAGCAAAGTATTACGGATAATAAAATAACCATTTCTGTTAATGATGAGAACCTTATTGGAGGTTCTTTTTTTGTACAGATCGTTATTGGTGAATCTGTCTTGTCAGAAGTAAAAGTAAATATTGTGGAATGACGGAGGTGAATGCAAATGGCAAATGGTACAAGTATTTCAGAAATTAAAAGGCATGTCATAGATGCAATCACTCATGACGATACAATATTCTACGCTTTTGATGCAAAGGAATGTGAAAACGGCGGTGATTTAAAAGACACACATATTTTTGACAATAATAAAATTCCTGAAACTATTACAAATGTTTCAACATATATGACAGTTATGGTGCATACAAGAGCAACTGGAAGAAATAAAACTTTTGTAATACCAACATTAGAATTCTATGTATATGTTCATCATGAGCACATGAAAATGGATTATAAAATCACAAAGGATAATCGTTGTGACTATATAGCTGGGCTGTTAGAAGATATGTTTAATGGTTCAAGTCAATACGGTGGTATTGGACAATTAAAATGTACATTAAATAAAGAGGAAACATACAATCAAGAGTTTATGTATCGACATTTAGTATTTGAGACAATGGACATCAATGTTTCAGCATGTGAAGGTTGGTGATAGTTTGCTAAATGATGAATTGAAAATATATCGTGGTGAAGATTTTATTGTTTCTAAATATATCAAAATGCATCAGCCTTCTCTTTCTGAAATATGTGATTATGGGGAACAAGAATATTATTCAATGATATATCACTTAACTGCAACACCACAAACAATGAAAGTTCAGTTATGGGATATGGAGCCTAGAATTGATTATACCAAAATAACTCAATACGAATTATTTTACAATATATTATATAGGCTTTTTTCAAAAGAAAAAACTTCTATCATTTTTGGAGATTTAGATTTTACAAAATTTCAAATTATGCAACGAAAAGATAATGGAGAAATTTTGTTATGTCAGATCGTTAATGATGAACAAGTTATTATTGATGAATTTACATATAATCTAATCATGGATTATTTGCGAAAAGTACATGGAGTTTATAAAGACGAAAAAATACCTGCAAATAATACAACAAAAATGATTTTGATTGAAGATGCAAGAGAAGAATTTGAACAAAACAAAAATAAAGAACATCACTCACAATTGGTCAATTTGATTTCGTCAATGGTTAATAGTGAGGGGTTTAAATATAACCATTCTCAAGTATGGGATATGAAAATAAATGCTTTTATGGATTCTGTTAAACGAATATCTAAAATAAAAAATGCAGAACTGCTTTTACAATCTGGATATTCTGGTTTTGGAATCAATTTAAAAGATATAGATCAAAAACAATTAGATTGGCTTGGAGAACTCAAATAGAGTTCTTTTTTTGCCTAAAAGGAGGAAAATTTTATGAGTTTTAACCCTAATGAACTTGTACTTGAAAAAATTAGGTCTGTTGAAGAGTATGATCCTGCAACATTGGAATTAGTTGGTAGATATACCCAGATTGAGAATCCTAGCTTGAAGACAAGTGCAGAATCTCAGGAAGTAACTGATGCTATGGGAAGTACTGTTGCAACATTCTATAAGGCGCAGAAGGGAAATTTTGATTTCAGCAATTCATTCTTCTCTCTTGACCTTGCCGCATCACAGTATGGTTCTGAAAAAGTTTTGGCTTCTGATGACAAAAAGATTATCATGCCTGTATCTGAAACTATTGCTATCGGTTCTGACCATACAGTAACTTTAAAATATGTTCCTGTTGGTACTACTGGTGCAGAGGTTAAATATGTAAAGGTTATTAACGCAAATAATACCTTTGGTGATACATATGAAGTTTCTGCTACTGCAGGTGATGGTAAATTTACTCTGGATGCAGAGAATAGGAAAATTACACTTCCAGAAGGCGTAACTGGCAAAGTATTTGTTAATTATGAAAGAGAAACTACCAAAGCTGCTCAGGTTACAAAGAGAACTGATAATACACCTAAAGTTAAGACACTACTTATTCATGCGATCTTCCATGAAATTTGCAATACCAATGTGGTGTATGCAGGTATTATTAGATGTCCAAGAGCACAAATCGATCCTTCCAGTACGGAAATTAATCTTAGTCCAGATGGTAAACATGCAGCTTCTTATATCTTACAGCGTGATTATTGTGATGATGAGGGTGTACTTTTTGACATCATCGTTAGTGAAGATTAAGAAATTTATAGGCAGTTTGAAATAACTGCCTATTACATGAGGTGAATTATGTCAGACAATAATATTAATGCCTACTGTGCTATTTGCAACGAGGGCTACCATATATGTAATTCTTGTCACAACCAAAAAGTTTTTAAGCCTTGGAGAACAGTGACAGATACAATTGAGCATTATAAGATTTATTTAGCAATACATAGGTATACGGTAACTAAAAACAAAGAACTAGCAAAAGAAGAATTACAGAAATGTGATTTAACAGGATTAGAAAGTTTTAATCCAGAGATAAAATCTGTTATAAAAGAAATTATGGCAGGAAACGAAGGAACTGTAGAACCAGTTAAAGTAAAAACTTCTTATAAAAAGAGAAAAGAATATACAGAAGTAAAAAATGAAGGAATCAATAATGATAATGAATAGAGAGTTTAAATAGGGTATACAAAACGACTATTCTTATCGTTGTGTGTACCCTATTTTTTACGAAAAGGAAATAATAAAAATATGAAAGAATATAGTGATTTATTTCAATCTTATTATGAATCAGAAGATGTAAGGTATATTCCAAACATGGCTCAAAATTATAAATACTTAAATTCAGATAAATCAAATGGACAACTTGTAGATGTTATTTGTGGAAATGATAATAAGATTGTTTTTGTATGGAAAAAATCTAAACAAATGGATGAATTATATCGGTTATGGTGTGAAAGAAAATTATAATTTAAGGTGAGAACATGAAAAATATTTACCTCGACCACGCAGCAACTACCCCTTTAACAAATTCAGTAAAAGAATATTTAATATCTATATTAGATGATTTTGGTAATCCGAGTTCTTTGTATAGTCTTTCTGAGAAATCCAGACAAATTATATTAGAAGCGAGAAAATCTGTGGCAAAATTTATAAATGCAGATTCAAAAGATATTTACTTTACGAGTGGTGGATCAGCCAGTAATACTTTAGCCATTAAGGGATATTATCGGCAGAATGATTGTACAATCTTCTACTCTCCTATTGCTCACAAGTCAATTCTGAAATGTGTAGAGTCATATCATAATAGTATTCCGTTAAAAGTAAATAAAGAAGGCTTGATTGATATACATGACTTAGAAGAATATTTGGATGTTTGTATAAATAAGCCATTAGTTGTAATAGATCATGCAAATTCAGAAATAGGAACCATCCAAAACATAGAACAAATTATCAAGATTGCACATTTACATAATGGTATTGTTTACTTGGATTGTACTGGCAGTATACCAGCAGTTCCTATTGATGTGAAAAAGTTGGATGTTGATATGCTGGGATTTTCTGCACATAAATTAGGAGGATTAAAAGGTTGTGGAGTGCTGTATAAAAAGAAAAATATAAAACTTGAACCTTTAGTTTACGGTAGCCAGGAAAATGGATTGTGTGCTGGTACAGAAAACGTGTTAGGAATTGCCAGTTTAGGTAAAGCTGTTCAAGATTATGACTACTCTTCTATTTCGTCAGAAAATAGAGATTATGTGCATGACTACATAGTAAAAAATATTCCTGATAGTTACTTAATTGGTGCTTCTATTGAATCAGGAAATAGATTACCACATAATTTATATATGGCATTTAAAGGAGTTGAGGGTGAATCGGTTTTGATTCTACTGGATATGAATGGTGTCCAAGTAAGCACAGGTTCTGCCTGCAACACTAATTCGTTTACTCCCTCTACTACCCTTTCTGCCATTGGTATGGATGAGCAAGATATCCATTCGTGTATACGGCTGACATTTAGCGGTGAAGAGACCAAAGAAGAGTTAGATTATGTGTGTAAAACATTAAAACAGTGTGTTGAAAGTCTTAGAAATTTCAGTAAGGAATGAAATATGAAATCAAATAAATTATTAAGCATTCAAGAGTGCCACTTTAATTTACCAGACGATTTTAATGGAACACTGGGAGAAGCATTGTTGTTATTGGCACAACATAGGTTACAATCAGAAACAGACCAAAAGATAAATCTTGAAACTGAAGATTGTAATTGCTATACAAGGTTAATTAATGACGATGACTTAAAGTGTTCTATCAAATATGCATTGTGTAAATTATCTGATGATAAAACAAAATGGGAAACTCTATAAATCAACAATTTCAAGTGGTGAAAAAATGTTATTTAGAACTAAGCAGAAAACGCATGAACGAACTATGCGTGAGTTGAAACAAAAACTTCAAATTGCAGAAATGAAATGTGAAGAAAGAAATTTAAAATATAAGATTTTAAAATCATATTTTCCGTTTTATATTAAAATGAAGTTCAACAAACTAATAGTATTACTATCTATTGTCGCAATTATTTCATATACGGTTGCGGCTATTTTATTGCAGAAGTATACCATGACAGAGTTAAGTCCTACACTTACAACATGTGTATATGGATTCTTTGGCACTGAGTTATTAGGACTTGCTGGAATTAAAATTTTTGATACTAAATATCAGCAGATTGAAAGTGCCGTAACAGAAAATATTATTGAAAGCGATCCTGATGCGGTCGGTTAGGAGGAAATGTGGAATTTTCAGAAATGCTTAATTATGTTTTATATGTAGTGTTGACAGTTATTATGCCAGTTGTTGCTACATATGTGGTTAATCTTATTAAAGCAAAAATTAAAGAAAGTAATATCATTGCTGATGCTACCAAAAATGAAGATTTAAGTAAAATTGTTGAAGGTGCATTATCAGATGTCATGGATGCAGTCTTATATATAAATCAGATATATGTAGATTCGTTAAAAGCAAGTGGACGTTTTGATGAAAAAGCTCAGAAGGAAGCATTTAATCGTGCCTATGTAGAAGCGATGAATATAATTTCTGATGAAGCAAAGAAAGTTATTGAACAATTATATGGTTCTTTTGACAAGTGGCTGAAACTCAAGATTGAATCTTCTGTAAATATGGCAAAGAAACAGTAAGGATGTGATAACTTATGTCCAAAAATGTAAAAGAAGTTGTTTCTTATTTTGAGAAACTTTACGATAATAAGGCAATATATTTGTGGGGAGCCAACGGTGAATTAATTACACAGCAGTTATGTGATAAACTTTTTAAAACATATGGATCATCTACATATAGCAAACAATATTATGACAAAAAATTCAAAGAAGGCGCAGGGCATATAGGCGCAGACTGTTCAGGAGCAATGTGTCCTGTATCTGGATTTGATACTACTGCACAGGGGTATTATAACAAATGCAGTACAAAAGGTAATATTGCTTCTATTCCTAAAGATACACCTTACTTAGTATTCAAAGGGAAATCAACCTCTGCAATTAATCATATCGGATTTTATCTTGGTAACGATTATGTTGTTGAAATGAAATCCAGTAAAGATAATTGTGCCAGAAGTAAATTGGAAAATGGCGGGTGGAAATGGTATGGCATCCCAAACTGGATTGACTACTCTTCTGCTCCTACACCAAACACATCATCTATTATAAAATGTGTAGACGTAAGTTCTTACCAGAAAGATATTAATTGGAATCTCGTCAAATCTGCCGGAGTTAATCATGCAATTTTAAAAGTAATTCGTAAAGACTTAAATCCAGACACTAAGTTTGAGCAAAATTGGAGTGGCTGTCAATCTGCTGGAATAACGGTCAGCGGCGTCTACAATTATTCCTATGCCACTAATGTCCAAAAAGCAAAGTCCGATGCACAAAGAGTATTATCTGTTTTAAATGGAAGAAAATGCACTGTATGGCTCGATTTAGAGGATAAATGCCAGCAAGGATTAGGCTCTTTGATAAAAGATATCATCAACGCTTATAGAGATGTTATCGTATCTGCTGGATATGATTTTGGAATATATACAGGGCCATCTTTTTATAATCCATATATAAAGCCATATATTTCACAAATCAAATGTGATAAATGGTGGCTGGCCAGGTATTATAATGGATACAATAAAATGGCAATATCTATCAATCCAAATGAGCAATATAACCCCAAATTAATGACTGGAATGAGTGATATTTATGCATGGCAGTACACTTCTTCAGGGCAAGTTCCTGGAATTAATGGCGGTGTTGATTTAAGCATTGTTTATGGTGACGTAAAATCACCTGTCATAACAAATCCTGCACCGACAATTTCCGAAACTCTCATCACCATTCTTGGAAAAATCAATACAAAATCTGGAAATCTTAATATACGCTCTGCCCCTAATTCTTCTGCTCCTAAAGTTGGTTCCTATAACAAAGGCGAATTAGTACAGTTAATTGCCAGAACTTCTGATAATTGGTATAGGACTGATAAGGGGTATATTTCTGGTGAATATGTTATTGCTGCTAAAGGCAAAGTATTTAATTGTACCAAACTAAATATGCGTAAAGAACCAGAAGTTAAAGTAAATAATGTAGTGTCAGTATTAAATGTAAATGATGAAGTTTATCTCATGAAACAAGCTGATAACGGATGGTATAAAGCAAAAACAAAAGATAATCTTGTTGGATATGTATCTAATAAGTACATTATGATTTTATAAGGAAAGGCATAACTATGTGAAATGGAAGAATTAATAACTAAATACCTAGAAAATATTAATCCTATGATTGTACTTGTTGCGCTTGTGCTTCTTATTTTTTTCTGTTGGATTGCTATTAAAAACAGGAAAGTAATTTCTGATTTTTTTAATGATTTATACAATAGAAAGAAAAATAAAGAAGAACTATTGCAAACTATTAAGGATAATCAAACTGATATTAAAGCAATAATGGAAAATCGCATTCATGACAGGGAACAATCATTTTCTATTCAGAAGGAACTAACAGATGCTCAAAATAAGCTTTCTGAATCGTTGTCTAGCATCTCACAAAAAATAGACGATATGCAGCGTAATACAGATGAACGATTCAAAGAGAGTGAACGTAAAAATAATAAGCGAATTAGGGCAGAATTGAAAGATAAAATAAGTCAGTCATATAGATATTACCATTCTCTTGGTAAAATCAATGATATGGAGTTGGAAGCATTAGAGGATCTGATTGAGGAATACGAATCAGCCGATGGAAAAAATAGCTTTGTTCACAGTGTTGTACAAAAAGAAATGTATACATGGGAAAAAATTTCTCAAATATAGACAGACTTAAAAGAGCGATTTCATTGTGAGGTCGCTCTTTTGTTATGCCCTGAATTAAAGGGTAATTAATATTTTATCCCTTGTATTAAGGGTGTAATAAAGGAGCGATAATTATAAGCAAAAATATAGGAAAGATTTTTGAACGGAACTGGAAAGAATCTATCCCAAATCATATTTTCTATTACAGACCTCCAGATTCAGCCCAGAGTTTTGGAACAAATCAAAATCTTAGATTTAGTGCAAAATCTCCATGTGATTGTTTTATATTCACTGGAGATTTTCTATATACTTTGGAATTAAAATCAGTCGGAACAAAATCAATTAGTTTCGAAAGAGAAAAGATTGATAACGGAATAATACACAAACATCAAATAGACAATTTAAATAAGTTCTCACGGTATAAAAATGTAATAAGTGGTTTCATTTTTGATTTTAGATTATCAAACAGAACATACTTTTGTTCAATAAATGACTTTATTCAAATGATTACTCTTTTGGATAAAAAGTCATTTAATGAAAATGACCTATTTAAATGGTGTCAGCCCATAGAAATAAAAAAAAAGAAATTAAGAGTAAACTATAGATATGATATTGATAGTTTTATTAACAATACTGGAGGATAATAATGTATTCTCATGAAATTGAAGAGAAATTAAAATCAGAAAATTATTACATTGATTCAGATACATATTCAAATATTTGTTATACTAGTCCACAAATATCACGAGTGAAATATGATCCATTTCAAAATAATTTTGATATATGGACTAATGACAAATATCATTGGACTTTTAGAGTTAGATTACGAGGTAAAGAATGAATAAAATAGTTAAAACGTTATTCAAATATTTAATTTTGGGAAATATAGGCGGAATTGTATACGTATTTATAGAATTGTTATATAGAGGGTTTTCCCATTGGACTATGTTTATTGTTGCAGCCATATCATTCATACTTATTGGTCACATTAATGAATACATAAGTTGGGATATGAAATTATGGAAACAAATGATAATTGGTTCAGCTATTGTTACTATGATAGAATTTATATCTGGATATATAATCAATATCAAATTAGGATGGCAGGTTTGGGATTACAGTAACCTTCCGCTTAATATTATGGGTCAAGTTTGTTTACCCTTTAGCATAATTTGGTTTTTTATTTCTTTAATTGCTATTATCACTGATGATTATTTAAGATACTGTTTATTTAAAGAGGAAAAACCACATTATAAATTATGAATAACCTGAATATTGGATATCAGATAGAACTAAACAAGAAATTGAAAAAGTGAATTATATTTACAGAAATAATTCCATATACACTTAAATAGTATTTCCATATATTACCGTTTTATTTTTAACAATTTTTAATTTATAATATTTTTCAGAGGTAATGCTAATTATGAATATTTGTATTATTGAAGATAATATTGTTGAATTAAACTGTATTAAAAAGATGTCAGTTGACGCATGTAAACAATTGAATATGCCAGTTCCAACAATTCTTTTATTCTCTTCTCCAGAAGAATTTTATAATAGAAGTGAACAAGATAGTATAATTGACGTTTGTTTTTTAGATGTAGATTTACATAGTGAAGACACAGGTATAGATGTCGCAAAAAGGATTAAAGAAATAAATTACAATACTTTAATAGTTTTTATGACGGTGTACGATGATTATTTTCGCGACATGATACAAGTTGAACCTTTTCGATTTCTTTCAAAACCCTTTCGATTTGATAATTTTTATAAAATTTTTAATGACATTAATAATCGTCTCATTCTTAAAAAAAATGAATGTAAATGTTCATTTATTATTAAAATAAATGGTATAAATTTTGTTATGGATTTAAATACCATAATTTATATTTATTCATATAAAAGAAAAATATTTTTGGTTGATAGAAATAATAACGAGACAGAATTTTATGAAAAACTTGATAATGTAGAACAAGAAATTAAATCATTAACTAATAAATTTATACGAATAAATAAAAGCTATTTGATAAATATTGATTATATCGATAGCGTTGGGAAAAATACTATTAGAATTCAAAATACAGATTTCAATATTAGCCCCAAATATAAAAATAATATACCACAAATTATTACATAATTTTTTAAAATAATTACAACCCTATTTATTTTGCCTTTTATTCATATATAATGAAGTTAAGTACATTATAAAACTGAGTGGAGGAATTAAAAATGGAGTTATCTTATTTTATTTTAACTTGTGAAGAGATGGATATATTTGATGGTAAAATAGTACATATTAATCAAAAAGTTAAAAACATTGAAGAAGTCCATCAGATTGTCACAGAAAATTTAGATAGGTATCCCAATGCGCATTGGGAACTATATTCTAATTCTATTAAAGTATCATAAGTCACAATTAAATATTGAATTTGAAAAAAAGGATTGGTTTTGAAACCAATTCTTTTTTATTAAAGATGTCTCTTTATTTCATTGACATTGAGAAATAGCACCGTATTTCTACGATGCTATCCTCTCGTCATTTCCCTAACCTCCTGAAATGATCTTAAATGTTTGCAATTAGCCAAATTGCAGATCTAAGATAAGGATTAAGTTGTGACATTCATAACCTGCTCTATAGCTTATTATATCATTGACATTTCTGATGTCAAGCAGATATTTTCACCGTTTATTCTTGCTATATCTCAGAAACATATGCAGACATAGGATTTGTGTTTATGATTTTGTGTAGTAGAAGGTGGCTAATCTCCTACCGTTTCATCTAATTCACATGAATAAGCGGATACTCATATCTTTGGTACTTATGTTACATTATTTCTTCTTGTTGTCTCTGTAAATCGTATATAGTAACCCTAAAGCCGCTATACACACAGAGATAATTGAGCAAGTTACCTCTATCACAGCAATTCCTTTCTCTACCTATGCTGCCACAGATATGAGTATTATAACATAGATGAAATATTTGGTATATAAAAAATTATTATTATTGCTCTCTCACCGTCTTGTGAGGGAGTATTTTTTTGTGTAAAGGATAAAATATGACACAAGTTATAAAAAATCTAGGTCAATTTGCGAAAGCATTAGAACCCAAAATCATTGCAATTCTTGAAGCGGTTGCCGAAGATACAAAACGAGAAATAGATGATTATTTACAGGCTTATTATGACGAGTACGATCCTCTTCTTGGAGGATTATTGGGAAGATTCTTTTATCAAAGGACTTATCAGTTGAGGGACTGCTGTAAAATAAGTAAACCCCAAATTATTAATGGAAAAATCAGCATAGAAGTTTATTTAGATATTGATTCTTTGGATTACGGTTCAAAAGGTGCAGATGCTTTTAAAACTGTTGTAGCTGCTAATGCTGGTTTGCACGGTGGCTGGGATATTGCTAATTTACAAAGCGGTCAAGTATCTTGGTCTGCTATCAGTGGCAACACTGGTGAAAGTTTTGGCTCTGGGACGCAGATATGGGAAGCACCAATGCGAGAACTTATTGATAATGGAAAACTTGTTACAATATTTAAGAAGTGTGCAAAACAACGTGGTTTAAATATAAAATAGAATAACTATGATAACTACTACCGCCCTTTTATTGGCGGTATTTTTAATGCCTAAAACAGAAGGAGGTATTTACATATATGGATGAATTTTTAATATTACTCCAAGCAAAGTTGGATGAAGCAAAGTCAAAAGGAAATGTCAATGCTGATATTGAAAAATTACAAAGTCAACTTGATAAGCTAAAGATTCAGGCTGAGATTGATCCGAAAGCTGCTCAAAAATTAGCAGATAGTATCGGAAAGTTAATAAACCAGAAAATTGTCATTTCTAATATCGGAATAGATACGAAATCTGGTATTAAAGCTGGTCAAGAATATGGAAAGCAAATTAGTCAAGGTATCTCACAAGGAATGTCTTCTGTTTCCAAATCTACAGAAAAGGTATTACGTGATTTTAGCGAGTTAAATGATGCAAAACGTAAATTTGTAGATGGGCATGATTTGATTTCAAAAGATGACATTGCAGATGCAGAAAGACTATATGATACAGTCAGAAAAGCATTTTCTGAATTTGGTCAAGTTACTGTGAGCAAAGGTTCAATGAACGATGGTTCATTGGAAAATATGCGTGTTAAAATCGAGCAAGTTAATGGTGAAATGAAAATCACTCGTGACTTTATGCTTTATTTTAATGAAAGTAAAAATGGTTTCAAATTGGTTGATGATGATACTATTCGTATTACAGAAAAGATGGTCCAACATCTAAACGAAGAAAAGAATATTATCAATGCTACTAATGAAGAAGCAAATGCAATTAAGGAAAAACTTGCAGAACAAGAAAAATATTATGGTAAATTAGGTCAAGCAACTAAGGAACAAATTGCTCTTGAAAAACAACGTATTACTGCTGGAGAAAAACAATTAGAAATATTAGAAGAACAAACCAAAAGACGTGATAGTAGAATTTCTTATAACGAAGGTCAGATTGATAAAAAAGGACTCTCTGATGTTTCAAGGCAAAGGAAAATAAATGATTTAGAATATTCTGGTCGTGAAAAAATAGATATTGCTTTTAGTAGAGAACTTGATAAAAGTTTAACCAACCTATCCAAGTTAAAGGAGAAATGGCAAGAGCAAGGTATTTATGTTGATGAGTTTAAGGCAAAGGTTGAAAGTTTAGAAAAATCTCTGAATGAAATTACTATTGGAGATGTTAAAGGTTTAAACACTTTCAAAGAGCAAATTTCTTCTCTGTCATTTGAAGCAAAACAATTATTACAAATCCATGAAATTCAACTTTCAATGGATACTGGTGAAACAGAATCTAAGATAGAAGCATTAATTTCAAGAACAAATCAATGGACAGACACAGAAGGTAAAGCAAGGATAAGCACAGAATCCTTAACAAATGCGTTAGATAAACTTGGAATTGCTTCTAATGAGTATTTAAAAACTCCTACAGAAGAAAAACAAAAAGCACTTATTGAAGCAAATGAACAGTTAAGCATTGAGTACAAAAAAGTTGCTAGTGAATTACGAAGCATGAATGCAGAATTTGCCAAAGACTCTGCCATAGATTCTTTAAGGCAACAATACCAAACTTTTTATAGTGAAAACGGAAAAGCACATAAAGTATTTGGCAATCAACTAAAATCTGCAATGTCAGAACTTGCACATGGTGCAGAAGTCCCAAAACAAAGAGTTGCAGAACTAAAAAGAGAATTGCTTGATGCAAAAAATGCATGTAAGGAACTTGGTTTAACAGGTCAGACATGGTTTCAAAGTCTTGGTGATAAAATCAAACAGTTAAGCACATATCTTAGCGGTACTGTTATTATAGGTAAGTTATTGCAAACTGGAAAAGAAATGGTAGACAATGTGTCAAAGATAGATACTTCTTTGATGGAATTAGAAAAAGTATCTGATTTGACAGCAGATGGGCTTGAAAGAGTTACTGATAGGTCATTTAAGTTAGGTAAAAGTTTAGCAAAAACGGGTACAGATGTACTAGATGCCGTTACCACTTTTAAACGTGCTGGCTACGACATAGAAGACAGTATGAGTTATGCTGAACAAGCACTAAAAACAACCAATATTTCAGAAAATTTAAAAGATGCTGGTCAAGCTGCCGACAGCATTGTTAATATTATGAAGGGTTTCAAAAATGAAACACCTGAATTTGCAACAAAAATAAACGATGCAGTAAACCAAGTGTCTAATACTGAAGCTGTTGATTTTGATAATTTGATTGATGGTGCAACAAGATTATCTGCTGTTGCAGATCAAGCTGGAATGTCATTTGAACAAATGCTTGGTACTTTGACTGGCGGTTATGAAATCCTTGGAAATATGGAGAAGGTGGCCACAGGACAAATCACAATTTTCTCCAGATTACAAGCGATTCAATTAGACGGCGAGGAAGAAGTGTCTACTGTTGCGAAATTACAGGAAACTTTTAATAATGCAACAAAAGGTGCTGTAAATATTGTAGATCAAACAACAGGACAGTTAAGAAATGTTTATGATATTCTTGACGATGTTGCAAATGTTTGGTATGAACTTGATAAAAACACAAGGGAAGCACTAGCAATTGAAGCAGCTGGCATCAGACAAAAGAATGTATTTTTAGCAATGATGCAAAACTGGGAAGGTGTAAAAGACGCTGTTGAATCTGCTTCTGATAGTGTCGGAAGTGCTGATGTAGAAAATGAAAAATATATTAAAAGCATTCAAGGACGTGTTGAGAATTTTGAGCGTTCTGTTCAGCAGTTATCAAGAACTGTTTTAGATTCTGATATAATAAAATGGTTCGTAGATTTAGGAACAACTGGTGTTAATGCAATTGATAAAATTGTAAATACTTTTGGTTCATTAGGAACCATTGGACTCGGAGCAGGATTATTTACCTCCATTAAAAACGTCGGTATGGCTGAATTATATTAGTTTGCCATCAACATTTGTTAAAATGTTGTGAATGTGCCGACAGCATAGTTTTTGATTCTTGTGGCAAAGACAAGAAGGTTCTATGCCTGTCATGAGATACATGATAGTAAATAAAATACATACTCATTCGTATGTAGGTCGATATGGTCTGAATGGACTCTTTGTGATAATACAAGGACGGGGAATCTTGTGCCTGTCACAGTAATGTGATACTAAATGAGATCCGCAGGGAAGCCTCTCTTTATACTCATTCGTATAATGACGAACCCTCACTGTAATGAAATGGCTAGAGACGGTTAGATGCAACGCTGCCGTAACAATATACATTCGGTACTATGCTGAGATATGACAGTATATTATTCAGTAGGAATCTTATCTCCTACTTTCATATCGTGGAATGATAAGAAAATCTATTTTGGAGTGGAGTCCGAAATAGATAAAATAGAAATAAATCAAAAGGACTACCAGAGTGGAATCCAGTAGTCCAAATCACCGATGTAATTCCGTCTCAAACGAGACCTCCTTAACATTGGCTTTTGCGTGAACATCTTTGTACTTTACCAATGTGTTGCAAATTTTACATACAATTTTATATATGTAAGGCGACACAAATCGAATGGTTGCGTAAAAGAATATAAAACCTGCTAATACGCATATCATTCCATACAAAGAACCACACTCAACAACATTTTCAATTATATTTCCCATGAGCCACCTCCGATAATTCTGCTTTTGTTGTAAATATCATACTATTAGGTGGCTTGTGTGGAGCAAGCCGATCTCGCTGTGGATGCGAGATGTTTTGGAAGTGGCTATGGAATCAAATCTCAATGTTGTAATGGAATTATACCATGTGAGAAAATATAAATACAGACAGAACATTTATTTGTGTGAATTTACAAGATACCAAGAAGGAAAACTTGCCTATGACTGGGTATAAACCAAAAGAGTGATACTGCTCTTCTATTTCTTAATAGCAACTATTTATTAGGAAGAAATAGGATAATGTAAGGATTTCTCCTAGCCGGAAATTGTGGAGATTTGAACGGAGAATATAAACATAATTAAAAAGAATAACACCCATATTCCAGAGTGTTATTCCGGTTATAAGTTTAAGTCTAGCTCAATGTGTTCATGAGCATCATTCTTATCTATAACAACATGAACTTCTTTGTATTTTTCGCTACAGATAATATGTATTTCTCTCGCTTATATGCGAAATACTTTGACGATATTTCTGTAAGTGCCGTTGTGATATATGGCATCACAGACGACTCAAAAATACTCCAAATGCTCATGACTATTTGAATAATATCACACAAGTTTACCATCTTCCACCTCCTATCTGGTATTCATTGCTGTCAAATGTTTTGAATATCATACTAAAGGTGGAACCTGTGGATGGTTCCGTTTTGGAGTCTGTGGAGGACTCCTTTTACCAAATATTTAGTTTCAGATGGTCTTGTTTGATTAGACTGTTTATATTGTAACACACTGTAATATATTGTCAAATTAACAAAAATACATGAATTTTTTGAGATTATATATAAAGTTTTATTGAAAAATATTTACAAATTTTACTTATTATGCTACTCTGAAATTATCAAAAATTTTGAAAATTTGAAATGGAGGTAGCATAATTGAAAACTGCAAGTAAAGAACGTACTTTACAATGGATCTGCAATCAGCATAAAAAGGGAAATATTTCATTTTCTCATAAGTTGCAGCGTCCCATCGGTCAATGGTCGCCTAAGATGCGCTCTCTTTTAATCCACAGTCTATTATCTGGTTTTCCTGTAAATCCTATTTACACTGTGGAAGCCAGTGGAACTATTTATACTCTTGATGGTTCACAAAGAACATCTACTTGTATTGCTTATGTGAATAATGAGTTTGCATTAAGCAAGGACACACCAAATGTAATTATTCAGGTAACAGAAAATGGCGAATCAGTTTCTAAAGAGTATGAAATTGCAGGTAAAAAATTTAAGAAATTAGACGAAGAAGTTCAGTCTACTCTTTTGGCTTGCAGTTTAGAGTTTTGTACACTTTCAGAATATACCGATGAAGAAGTAAAAGAAATGTTCCGTAGACAGAATACTTCGAAGCCTTTATCTGGGAAATTATTGCGAATTGTAAATGAGAGTGATGCATTTAGTGATGCTGTATACTCCCTTGCTAATCATCCATTTATGGGTAAACTGATTACACCTACACAACGAAAAAATGGAACTGATAGAGACTTGATCATACAGGCATTAATGCTTATTTGCACTAATAATGAAAATGAATTTACTTCATTTAGGAACAAAGATATTGACGTTTTTGTAATGGATTATGCAGATAACAGTTTAGAAAAAGTAAGTACCTTAACGGATGCAATGGATTCATTTGATGAGTCTTTTGAAGAAATTAAGATTCCTGTAACTTCTATCCCAATGCTGTTATACTGTGGTTATAGAGTTAAGAAAGATAAGAAATCATTTTCTAAATTAGTCGAAATTGTGGATGAGTTCTTGAATGGATATGATTCAAATGAAGAATATAAGCAGTATGTTCAGAGTGGCACTTCTGCTCAAGAGAATGTCAGGGGTCGTCTTGATTACTGGAAAGGGCTTATGAAAGCAATATAGAAATCAGAAAAAATCCAATAATATATAAAGGAGTCTGATCATTAAATAGTCAGGCTCTTTTTGTGTATTTATAAATCCAACTATAATATACAGCGGAACTCCACATTCCGTTACAACTAAATATAGTATGATATTCAAAGGAGATTTACAACAAATGGCAACAAAACACGCAAAATACGGCAAAGCCTATAACACACCAACTGGTTTGCAAGAAGACAATTATTATGAAATGATGTATGACTTAATGGATTATGTGAATAAAAAAGGACTCACCACAAGGCAAGCCCAACATTTATTTGCAGATTGTTTTGATATGGTTCTGGATGTAAAACCCACGACTGAACCTATAAGTGCAGATTACTTAAAATCTATATCTGATAGTTTAAACAAAATTTCCGAGAAAGGAATTGAAGTCTTTAATAAGACTTGGAGCACTAATTAATACATATTGCTATTCATTATTTTCTCCTAAAAATTTGTAACCATATGGTGTAACGTCATAAATTTTAACACGAGCCGTTACAATATTACTACAATCACCCATTTCTCTGTTTGCATCTATATACTGACATTTATATGCATAAATACAAGAGTGTAAAACCTGTTCTTTACTATATGTATCATTGTTTGATACATCATTAATAATTGATAACAATGAAAGACCTTTATATCCAATATGCTCATCAAACTCAACAACTGAATTATCAATCACATAATTCAATACAGCCTTAATACATTCATTATTCACTTTCATTGGTATTTTCCTCCTTATAAATCATAGGGTCAATTTTTGTTACTATGCCACAATCATTACATATAAATTCAACAAGATTGTCATTATATGAATATGAACGCATACCAAGAAATGGTTGATTCGGCTGTGGTACAATTGGTAATTCATAATTGCTTAATTCGTCACAATTGGTACTTTGGCAGAATGGACATTTGTACATAAGATTATTTTCCCTTCGTAATTATAGGAAAATTTTACCATAATTCTATGTCTATGTATAGACTAAACATTAGTTCTCTCAGAAAGGAAGTGATCTCAAATAACTTTGTATTTCATGCTCTAAATAAAGTGCAGAAATTATCCCTAACACTGTAAGAATAACAAAAAACAGCAACATATTTTTTACAGAATGAATATCTCTGCTTATGTTTTCAATACCATTTTGTAACATAAAAGCTTATTTTTTGTTTTATGGACTTATTACTTTTACCACACGCCCAATAATTTTAATACAATTTATATTGCGAATGTGTCTGTCTTCATCGCTTTTACTTCCATTACGTGACTTCAGCCAAAGATGTCCGTCTTCCGCAATATTATATTCTTTACATACAAGAACGCCATTTATATTAGCAATTACAGCTTCACCAATTAATTCATCATAATCAAATTCTGTGGTAACAAGAACTGTACTTTTATCTGGAATAGTATTTTCATCATCTGTTTCCATACTTGTCCCAATAATATTGATACCATAAGAAATTTTCTTGGATATATCAATTCCAGAAAAATCTTTCATAGTATGTTTTTGGTCAAATCCTAGTTGCCCTGAGCCAGCAGCAACGTCTTGTTCATATACTGGGAAATAATAAATCTTTGCAGGTTCCTCCGGTTTCATTTTAAATATATGATCCACTATCTCCTTGTCATGGGGAGTAAGAGATTTATATTTATCCAGTATATCTTTGTCTTCTGGATTCAATAACTCTTCTTTTACGTTAGCATGATCCTGAAGAAAATAATTGGGCGACTGTTTAAGGATATTGCAAAGTTGAATAAAAATATCTAAATTAGGCTTATTATTATTTTTCTCATATTCAGATATAGTTGAGTTACCATATCCAATTAATCCACCCAATTTCCCTTGAGTGAATCCGATCTGCTCTCTCGCTGCCCTTAATCGTTCGCCAAAGCTCATATTTTCACCTCACATGTCAATACTCTTATAATACCTAATATTTTAGTAATTGTCCATACGAAATGAAGTTTTATGTTGTATATTTATTTAATATGATATATAATTAACATGTTTCATTTTAAATGAATATTAGGTATAAGTTGCAACCTGAAATGAAAGGACAGCAAAACATACGTTCCTATTGTTGCAATTGGTAAATAATGGTAAAATTAAGGAGGTAACGGAGGATATGGGGGTTATTAATATGGCACACAATGACTCATTAATTATAAATGCAATGTTAGCATCATATGCAAGCGAAGAAAATAAAGGATATATTGAATTAATTGAACCTTTTATTTTATATTCACTTCCAAAGAAAAAGAATACAATTATCGATATATCTTACATCTGCTCTTATATATGTGATAATTTTGGAATAATTAATGTTCAGAAAAAAGTTATAGAAAAGATTTTAATTAATTTATCCAATAAAAAAGAAGGGTATGTTATAACTAAAAAAGAAAGGACAACCTACACATTTTATGTAGGGAAACCGGCAAATACTAAAGATTTTGATAATAGGAAAAAGGAAATGAAGTCTTTAGTGAATGATGTTGTTTTGTCATTAAAAACTTTTGCAAATGATAATATAATAAAAAAAATAAGCATTGATGATGCAAAATCTCTTTTCATCAATTTTTTAAAAAAATATAATGCAGAGTCTTATAATAGCATAGAAAATATAGAACAAATTAAGTTAAAAGAAGCTTTTTCTTCAGACAATCATTTAGTTGCAAGATTTATTCTTAATGAATATCAAAGTGAATTAGGATGTTTTGATAAAATAAAACAAATACAAGAAGGTTATTTTGCTTCTGTTGCGTTATATTACTTCTTTAATAATGTAGAAATTAATAATAATAATAATACATTACAAGAAACTTGTGTCTTTTTGGATACAATGTTATTGGTCGATTCTTTAAAAATAAATACTGAATATAAAGCAAAATCAATGGAAGAGCTTTTAACACTAATTGTTAGTAATGGTGGAAGTTTATATACTTTTGATTACTATTTTGATGAATTATGTGGAATTATAACAAAATACTTAAATGATCCAAAATCAAGAATTTATTTAGACTTGGAAAAATTCAGACGAGAAAATACCAATACATCTAAAATTGTATTGTATTTAAAAAATTTACAAGACGAAAAGGATCTTCATGGTTCTATCACTTTGCCTTTTGATAATATAAAAATAAAAGTAATATCTCAATCATCATATGACGATTTAGTTGAATTACAAAATTGGCATATTGATGTAAATGAATTGGAGCAATCAATTCTATCTCATGTCAAATATGCAGATGGTAAAAATGATATTGGATTTCAAAATGATTTTAATTCAATTGAAAATATTTTATATGATAAACTTGTTGAAAAATCTAAGAGTATATTCGTTTCATCCAATATAAATTTAATTTTTGCAGCAACAAGTTGTTTTCAAAAATATCAATTATTTTATACTGATATAGATTTAACATCTATGTTATGGCTTAGTAATTACCAGCCAAATAGCAATTTGTCAGAATTAACTTTATTGCAAAATGCTTATGCTGCCCTTAATCCGTCAAAAGAAGTTTTAGACGAGGCGATAAAAATCATTGATCAGAATTTAAATTCTTCTAATCAAGATTTAAAAAATGAAGCATTACTTTTAAGATATGATTCAAATTTATTGTATTATATTTCATCAGTTACTGAAAATGATAAAAATAATATTAAAAATGATTTTCACGAGAAGTTGATGATATGTTTACATGATAAAGTTAGGAAAGATGTTGAATCAGAAAATAAAGAACTAATTCATGAAATGAGAAAAAACAAAGAAAAATTGTCACAACTAGATGCCGCTATTAATATTCAAAAAGATAATTATAAATTCTGGGCAAAAATTATTAGCAGTTTTTTAACCATAATGTTATCATTGGCGGCATATTCCATAATATTTATTATAACTTATGTAGTATTACAAACGTGCTTTAAGAGCATTATAAAAGGAGATGATGTAAATAATATATATCAAATAATCAACTTGTTTTGTATTGCTTTATCCCTTGTTCCATTTTTTATTAATAGATTTAAAATCATCAAAAAAATACACAAAATATTAAACGAATATTTTATTGATTTGTTTTTTACACATTCTAAATTAATCAATATGAAAGACACCGATTAAGGTGTCTTTTGTTATATTATTTTACTCTACCACTATATCTTATAAAGGACGTGATTAATGAAATTTACCACTCATAACCACAATTTTTACATTTAAACTGGCTTTGTGCTGTTTTACTAAATAATCCAAACATAGTTGCTCCTACTGCTTTTGACATTACAGATATTTTTTTAATATCCGTACTGTTACATGTCGGACACTTTGGAACATTCGCTTGCTTAACCTTGTCATTTTCAAGTAGCTCATTATTGTGTTTTTGAATTTCTTTAAATGCTTCTCTTCTATCCCAACAATCTTGGTCAAAATTTGGAGAAGATTTTACTATATTTTCTATGAATTGTTCTTGCAGATTTTTATTTATCCCCCATCCACCGTTATTAAGATACTCTTTTGGAACAGGTTTAAAATATCCTGCTTTACCACACCCAATGCAAATTATATTTTTAAGATTATTCAACTCTTCATCAGATTCATCATAATGTTGTCCGCATTTTTCACAATAACACAAAATCAAACTCATTATTAATCTCCTTTTTATTTACAATACTAATATATTTATAAAGCATCTCCACAATGCTTATGTGATTCTCCACAAATCACAAATAGTAATCATCCACAGATTACAACTATTATAGTATGATATTCAAAACATTTCAAACAGATTTAGATGGTATTAGTAATAAAATAGGATTTAGTAAAAGAAGTTTTGCAGAATGGGGCAAACAAGTATCTAATTCATTTAAAGAATCAGAAGGTATTATAAATAATTTTAAGAACACTTTAAAAACTGCATTTACTGTTCCTGTAGAAAAAGATAATAGTTGGATAAAGAATAAACTTGGAGAAATTGTCGATAAAGACAATATTAATTCTTATATTCCAGAATTAACAGGCAAAAAAGCTTCTGATTTAGCACAAAGAATCAGAGAACAATCCATTGCCGTTGCTGATGCAACAGATGGATGGGAAGATTATTTTGCAGAACTTAAAAATAATGGACAAGTCTACATAGTAGACCTCATTAAAAACACCGATGACCTTTCCAAACTCACAGGTGAAGACCTTGTAAAAGCCAACCAACAAGCCCGTGCCTCCGCTCTTGCTCACAACGAAGCAATCAAAGCACAGACCTTCTCCGCCAAAGCAGGTAAAGTAGCACTACAGGCACTTGCAATGGCAGGAAATATGTTAGTCGCATGGGGAATTACAAAAGGATTAGAACTTGCTGTAAAAGGCATTGATAATCTCATACATTCAGCCGAACATTGTAAAGAACGTGTAGATGAAGTGATGTCTTCTTACCAGTCTACTACTTCTTCTCTAAAAGAAAGCGCAAAAGAAATATCTTCTTTGTCTGACCGATATGATCAGCTATCAAAAGGCGTTGGTAATCTAGGAAACAACATCTCTCTTACGGAAGATGAATTTGAAGAATATCATAATATAACATCTAAGATAGCAGAAACGTATCCTGATCTTGTTGATGGATGGGATGCGCAAGGTAATGCTATTGTAAATTTAACTGATAGTGTTAAAGAATTAAATGCTGAATATGAAAAATCGCTACATAATGCAAATCTTACATTGATGGAATCTAAGGATGATATTTTCAAGAATTATGAGAATACTGTCAATGATATTACAAAACAGATTGAATATGCTGAAAAGGCTATGGATATTGTTCAGTCTAAAGGAAGTTTTTATGATGTAATTTATGATTCAGAAGGTCATAAGACATCATATTATAAGGCATTTGAAAATCTTGGTCTGTCAGTTGATGATATGATAAACGGTAATTTCAACACACTTGAGAGACAGCTTGTTCTTAAAATCCAGTCATTAAAAGATGAAATGGATAAAGCTGCGCAAGATGTTACACCACTATTGAATGCTTATCTTTCAGAAGATGTTGATTATCAAAATATATCAGATGAAAAATTAAAAACTGCTTTATCATCATTCATAAGTAGTTTACCTGAATCATTAGTAACAGATATAACAGAAAACGGAGCTTCTGCTGGTTCTAATTTTGTTGAAGGACTTGTAGATGCCGTAAAAGATGATGATTCTGTACAAAATGCGCTTATACAGTTATTATCACTTGATACAGAAAATTTGTCTTATGAAGAAGCAAAAGTACTAATAGATAATTATATTTCTATTATTGTAAATGCTTTAAATTCTATTGGTTATAATATTGATCCAATAGAACTCCAAGTAGAACTTGGTCTGGATATTAAAAACGTTAAAGAAGACTTACGCACTAGATTATCAAATGGTACACAGGATTTAGTAATTGATGATTGGGTCGCAACTCTTTCTGAAGATGAAGCCAAACTTGCAAACAGTACCGCTTTTGATGAAGCATTAGAGCGTCAGAAAAAAGGATTAGATGGTGCTACTCTCTCCGCTGAAAATTATAGTGCCGCTCTTGATGAAGTTAAGGCATCTCAGGATGGTATTGGCAATGAAACTGGTATTTCACCACTATCTATTTCCCAGACAATAGACCAGCTCAACACCCAACTTAAACCTGCATTTGATTCCCTGAAATCAGCATACCAAGACATTTTCACAGATGATGGATTCACCTTAGAAAATGTAGATATCTCCATGCTGGATTCCATCAAATCCAAACTGGATGAATTAAATGAACTGGAAGGTGCCAATATCAATATTGACTATTCTTCCTTTGAGAACCTTGCAAGGGTACTGACAGACACATCTTCCACTGCTGATGATGTACAGGCTGCATTCAATTCACTTGCAACTGATATTGTGGGTGCGCTGAATCCTGCTATTTCCGAATGCTCTGGTGAGAACTACAAATTAGTACAGAGCCTTCTTGAAAGTGTTGGTATCATGAATTCTGAAGAAGTAATGGCGTCTTCCCTTGGCTATACATATGAGGAATATATTGCCGCAAAAGAGGAAGCCGCAGATGCAGGTTTTGATTTGGCCAATGCAACGGAATCTGAAATTGACGCATTTGTGCGTGAAGCGCTGGAATCTGGCAATTGTGGTCAGGCACTTGCATTGTTACAGCTAAAGAAACTGCTTGTAAACAGCACGTCAATCAATACGGCATCTGACATCCAACAGATTATGAACTTAGCTTCTGCTGCTGGAATGGGAGCTGAAGTATTGACTCAGCTTGCCAATGCAAAGAGCATCCTTGGTACAGTTGAAGCTGGTGGGTCAGTATCGCTTAATTCATATCAGAAAGCATTGGATGATGTACAATCAGCAAAACAGTCCATGCTTGACTGGAAACCTGTTGAGTTAGATTTCAGTAATGTTGGAGGTGGTGCTTCTAAGGCTGGAGGTGCTGGTAAAGATGCTGGGAACGCTTATGTAGATGCATTTGAAGCAGAATTAAAGAATCTACAGGATTTTAGAGATCGTGGCGTTATTGATGAGGCTGAGTATCTACGCCGTTTGAGGGAATTATATACAAGATACTTCGCTGACCGTAAAGATTATTTAAATGAATTTAGGAAATATGAGAGAGAATATCTTGAGGGTATGAAATCTCTCTATGAATCTGCATTATCTGGAATCTCAAAACTATTGAGCAACCAGATTGACGGATATAGTGAAGCAAAAGAAGCTGCTGTTTCTTCTCTTACTGAAGAGAAAGAAGCTAGACTTGAAGTTATTAATGCCCAAAAGGAACAGCTTGAAGCTGAACAGGATTTAATTGATGAACAGATCAAAGAAAAGCAGAAAATCATAGATCAAATTCAAGATGAAATTGATGCTATGAAAGAAGCTAGAGAAGAGCGACAAAGACAGCTTGATTTACAAAAAGCGCAGTACGAAATCGAAAGAATGATGCATCAAAGAACCATCCTTCAATACAGTGAAGACAAGGGGATGCATTATGTAAATGATAGTTCAGGAGCAAGAGATGCTAAAGAAAAGGTTGACGATGCCAAGTTCGAAATCGAAGTTGCGCAGAAAGAAAAAGAGATTGATCTCATCCAAAAAGAGATTGATTTACTTGAAGAGAAAAAAGATGCAATCCAAGATCAGATTGATGCTTTAGACAAACAGGCAGACAGTATTGAAAAATACTATTCTAAAATGATTTCTGAGCAAGAGAAATATTTTGATTCTCTTATCAGTAATATGGAAAAGCAAAAATCGAAATGGGAAGAGCTTGCTGAAATTAAGGAAATAACAAAAGCATATTCGGACATTGAGCAAGTATTTGGTGATATGGGCTATACTGTTCAAGATATTTTAAATGGCAACGAACAAGCTTTTGAAGATTTTAAATCAAAATATATTTCTTTGATGAATGACATGAACAGCAATTCCAGCTTTGCTGAAGGACTCTCTTATGCAACAGGTGTTGCCAAAGAAAACTTAGGGTCATTCTTAGATAAGACTAAAGAAACAGCAGAAGGACTTGACGAATTAGGCGGTAAAGGTTCTGAAATGGATTCCGTTGCGGAGAGCATGGATAAACTTTCTGATTCTGCTACAACCGCAAGCACAAATACAGGCGAGATTGCTTCCAATATGGGAGAATTGAATACCAACACGGAAGGGTTATCTGATAATCTGAATGGTATTGGTGATGCTCTTACGGGTATTCCGGAAGCAGATAAATTTGATACACTTACTACGTCATTTACTAATCTTGGTGATGCTATCAAAGGCGTTGCATCTGCATTAGGTGTAGGTGAAGAGGGTACAGTTGGCGGTCTTGTCGGAGCATTACAGTCATTGAGTGAATTATCTCTTGGAGAAGAAGATACTGGTATCTTATCACAGTTTAATAATCTGAAAACAGCGGTTGAAGGTGTAACCAGTGCTATCAGTGGCAGTGGTTCATCTGGTGGCAAAGGCGGCGATGCTTCTGGTTCGTCCAGTGCAAGTATGAGTGCTGGTGCAGATGGCGAAGGTGGTTCTGGAAGTCTTGTAGGTGCAATCGAAGAGTTTAAATCTGCTACCGATGAAGCATTAGGCGGTGGCGACGAAGAAGGTGAAGGTTCTGAAGGTGGCAGAACAGGTGCTATCCCACAATTCAAAGAATTGAAGACAGCCGTAGACGATGTTACTACTGCTATTGGCAGTGGTGATGCTGAAGGCGGTGAAAGTTCCGGCGAGGGTGAATCTGATAATCTGATTGATTCTATTGTCAATTTAGGCGAAACATCAACAGAGACATTAGGTGAATCAGACGGCGATGGAGTAATTGGTAAATTCAATGAATTTAAAGGTGTTATCGAAGAAGCAGCTAACCAAGTAAAGAGCATTTCAGAAGGTCTTGATGAAATTGACGGTAAGGAAGTAGAGTGTAGCATTACTGTCAATGTCAAGATGAACGGCAGTATTCCGGCATTTGCATCTGGCACGGTCTTAGGTAATATGCAGATAGAAAGTGCTACTTATAATGCACAATATGGTAAAGCATTTGCAAGTGGTACGATCGGTCTTAAGCATGATGAAAAGAACGCCTTACGTTCTGAATATGGACAGCCTGAATTAACAGTATATCCAAATGGTACAACGGAACTTACTACAAGTCCTGTCATGAGTGATTTGCCTAAAGGCACAGTTATCTATAATGAAGAAGAAACGAAAAAGATTATGGATAACAAGTCAAATCCAGTGGATAATGCTCATGCTGATGGTACAGATGACACTATCTGGACTACTCTAGCAGATGGTAGTAAAGTGCGCCCCTTACAGCCCGGAGATAAGATGTGGGATTTGTACCAGAAGTTTGATGCTTACTTCAAGAGTATAGATGGTAACTTAGAGAAACTTGTGCCTAATTCGTTCTATGAACAGAATAGGGAATGGAATAAGTTAGCTGACCAGATTACTTATGCTAATAGTGTTGTGAATAACAATAAGAATGTACAACAGCCTGCAATTAATGGTGGAATCAACATTACATGCCCAGGAGTTACAAGTAAAGAGGTCGCACAGCAGGTAGGTGTTGAGGTAGACCGAATCTTCAACGGAATGTACCTTGAAGCAGAACAACGAAGCAGAATGAAATAACTGTGAGTAAAATTAAAGAAAGGATAACCGCACTCTGAAATACGGGTGTGGTATTATTTACAATGAATGTAAAAGAAGAAATATTCAAGTCAATACAGACTATGATTGACAGGGCGATTGCGAATTGTAAGGCAGACCGCACATACAGAACGGTTATAAAAAGAATCACTAAAAAGGGATATGTGATTTTGGATCAGGCGGGACAAGAAAGAACAGTTCCTTGTGGCATCCCGAATGTTGAATTAAGACCGGGACAGAGGGTTTATGTAAAGGAACCTATGGGAAATTTGAAAGAATTGCATATATGTAGTGTAGTCGGAAAATAAAAAAATATTAATAATTTTAAAAAACAGGAGTCTCACCACTCCTGTTTTTTATTGTAAAAATTCAGAAAAGGACTTTTATAAATGGAAAAAATACATTTTTTGAATAACCTTAATGTTTATGATGGGGAAGTATCTATCCGCAGGAATGTAGTTGCCATCAAATTTATTGATACTCTCCCACCGCAAAATACTTTAACCAGTGGATTTGAACTGTTAAATGAAAATAATGGTCTTGTACAAGGGAATTATACTGCTTACACAACAATTTACAGGACATTTAAAGATAATGGAATGCTGATTGAATTGTCTAATGACGGAAGCGTTTATGTAGCTCCACTTGAGCAAGAACCGATACCAGAACCAGAACCTTATGTGCCTACGTTTGATGAGGTCTTAAATAATAAAATCAATGAATTATCTTTCGTGTGCCAATACACTATAGAAGCTGGTTTGATTATAAATGATCTACATTACTCATACACTGAAAAAGACCAGATTAATCTTAATGACATCGTAAATACCGTAAAACTTACTGGGCTTCCATTAGGATACCATGCAGATGGTCAGAATTGTACTGAATATTCTGCAGAGGAATTAATGAACATTTATATTCAGCTTGCCATGAATAAATATTGCCAGCAGACATATTTTAACCAGTCCCGTGAGTATCTAAAATCTTTAGAAGAGTCTGATGAAAATAAAGAAATTATAGAATCATATACATATGGAACACCTCTGACAGGCATATATCTTGAAACCTACAATAATATGGTTGCTTTATACAATGACCAAATCCAAGCAATAGCCAAAATCTCAGTAAATGGAAAATAGAAAAGTAACATTGAAAATAGAAAGAAGGTGAACAAGAAGAATGGCAAAACCTTATATCCAACGGATAACACCGTTTGATGCAAATAAACCATATGAAATATCTCTTTTATGGAGTGGCAATCGTGCCCACGCAAATAGGATCATCATATGTGAAAATGAAACAAACAATGTTGTGTTTGACGATATGGTATCCTCATTTTCATTAAAACATATTATCCCTGCTTACACATTAAAAAATAATCAAAGATACACTATTCAAGCTCAAACATATGATGTAGAAAATATACCATCTACCCTGTCCAATAAAGTACTCTTTTACACTTTTGCAACACCTGATTTCTATTTTAAAGATTTATCTGATAATCCAATAATTGCAAACTCATCATTTACAGCTACCATCCATTATTACTCAGATGATTGGGAAGATATTAGTAAGTATGTATTTTATTTATATGATGCTACAAAGAAACAATTAATACAGAGTAACGAAATGACAGACGATTATGATATCAGCTATACCTATAAAGGATTAGATAATAATACAGTATATTATGTAAGATGTGTTGGTGTTACAGTTAATGGGATAGAACTTGATACAGGTTATGTTGAAATCACAGTAAAATTTGAAAATCCTAATACATATGCCAGAATTTATGCTACTCCTCTCCCATCCCAGGGGTGTATACAGGTAGCAACTAATCTTATAATCATACAATATAATGGAACTGATGAATTTGAATATATAGACGGTATGATTGACCTACGCGATAAGACTTTATATTATGATGAAGGTTTTTTAATTGAAGATGATTTTACTGTGATCATACGTGGTATGAACTTATGGCAAAATGCAGACATTTTTAGAATGAGTAATGGTAATTTGGGTCTGACATTAAGCTCTCATATATATCCAGAGGGAAAACTACGTTTTAGATTAATTGTTCCAAATGAAGTAAGTAATTACTTACTATATTCTGACGAACAGGTATTTGATAATAAAGATATGGTTACTATTGTTATCAGACGAAAAAACAATGTTTACCTGTTAAAAGTATTTGTTGAACTTGGTTATACAAAAGAAGGTAACATGTGGTACGGAACTGAACGACCAAATCAGCATTTAATAGATAATGACGATAATTGGATTGACACTGATGGAAACACATATGTTGTAAACAAAGATTTATATACAAGCTATTTAGATGAAAAAGAACCTGAAAATGCAGTGATTGATGATTTATGGCTAGGAGGTGATTAAGGCACATGTTCATATGCGGAAGTAATTTTGTTGGTGGTGAATTGGCATATGCTTTAACACCTACTGGCATAGAAAATATAAATTATGTAGAACTGAAAAATGGAATATATGATGACCTATATATCACCAAAGCAACAGATTTTGAAATGAGTAACGAATGTCCTAAAGAATGGGATTTTAATACTGTTCTATGGGCTAAATTTAATAATACAATTGATGCTGGCAATGTAGATTGGAGTCTGGAAACTACCTCTCATCTTATTTTAAAGAGTCGTACAGAAGGTAATTTTGAATGGAAAACTATTGCTGTAAAAGAAGTACACTCTACTGATGATTTTGTAATCAATTATCCAGATTACTTTGTTGCGTCTGGACAGCCTGTAGAATATGCTGTGGTTCCTGTACTGTATGGTTGTGAAGGAATTTATGCAAGTACTCATACTGTTTCTAAATTTACTAAGATGTTCTTAATTGAGGGAAATACTGTCTGGGGAACAGAAATTACTGATGGATTTTGCGATACTACAAGAAATATTCCCTCAGCTAATGTAGAATTGTTGCATCGTAGATATCCTATTTTTGTTAGAAATTCTATTGCGAATTATGATACGGGAAATTGTAAAGGGTCATTTGTTCCATTGGATGAAGAATCATGTGAATTTGCTTATGATAGTGAACAGGATTATACACGAATTAAGTATCAAAGAGAATTTATGGATTTCATTTGTGATAGTATTCCTAAAATACTCAAATTACCAGATGGTAGATTATGGCTTGTGCATGTAACTCCTAATCCTACTGATACTGCAAATCAAACATATAATAACCGTGAGATAACATGGTCATGGGTTGAAGTTGGAGATGTCAACTCTGAGGAAGACTTATATTATCTTGGATTTTCTAATGTTGAACCTGAGTGGTGGAGCCATGGCTGATATAATCACCCAGGAGGATTTGTTGATAGTTCTCCAACATGCATCAAATCCATGTTTAAGATTAAAAACTGATGTGCTAGATAAAAATGGAAAAATAATTGGAACTCTTGAATGGGGACTACAAGGTGGTAGCATGTCAATAAACGGTCAATCCGATATTAGACGTACTGCCAATTTTATTGTACAGCCCACTCTAAAAGAAAAAATAAAACTGACTGAAAACAGTCTGCTCTGGCTCAATAAAGATATACGAATGTCTATTGGATTATATAATCCACGTAATAAGCAATATAAATATTATCCTCTGGGTTGCTATGTGTATACTGATACCTCTGGAACATATGATGCTACAACAGATAATCTTACTATCAACTGTGCTGATTTTATGAAGAAGTTAGATGGTACAAAGAATGGTCAGTTAGGTGCTTTGATAATCAGTTACCCAGCATATGAAGAAAATGAAGAGACTGGCGAAGTTATTGAATACAATATAATTCGCAATGCTGTAATTGAAACCTTGGAAAAATTAGCTAGAATAACGAATCACAGAATTGATGATATTGGTGAGTTTTATGCTATGCCTGAACATAATGATGATTGGCAGAAATATCGTGAAGAAAACGCAGATACATGGAATACAATACCTTTTGATCAGGAATTCTCTGCTGGATGTAGTGTCCTTTCTATTCTGACAACTTTTCGTGATTTATATCCAAACTATGAAATGTTCTTTGATATGGAGAATAATACATTTATCTGTCAAATGATTCCTTCATGTTATGAAGACGATATCTATATAGACAATAGTTTTTTGCAACGTGTATTAATTTCTGAAAATACTACAATTGATATGACTACCGTGAGAAACATCTGTGAAGTTTGGGGGCAAGTTATTGAAGCAGACTTTTATAGCGAAGAATGTTCTTATTCAAATAATACGTATTCTTCTACTATTGCAGGATATGAAAAAGAATACTATAACGGTGATGTAATTGCACTAAAAATTCCTTCTGCGAATCAAACTGGAACAAATCTAAACATAAATAATTTCGGCGTAATCCCTATATTAAATGAAGCAAATGAAGAGCCAATAAAAGAGAATGAATTGAGGCAAAATGAAATATACGCATTTAAGATCAAGAAAAAACGTGTTGATAAACAAGATGTGATTAAAGCATATTACTTAGGTCAGTGGCAGGTACATGCAATCAATGTTTTAACTAATGGAAAGAAAAGCGGGAAATTTGTAACAAGCTCCGATGGCGAGGAATATGAGCTATATTCTAAAGAATACTTCCAAAAGTTTTACAATTGTGAACGAGTAGATTTTACAATCATAGCAAATTCTCCCTTTGTGATAGAGAAATTAGGAGAAATACCAGATATTAAAGTAAGCGGTGAATTTGATAATATTACTTCAAATGACCTTGCTGCTGATAGAGCTAAGTGGGAGAACTGGAAAAATTGTAGATTAACCGATAATATTACAATCACTACTGCTCTTCTGCCATTTTTAGATGTAAATAAAAAGGTTTCATATAAACGAAGTGATTCAGACAGAGAACACCAATATATTATTTCTTCTGTGTCACATGATTTTGCAGGGTTTACCACAACGATTACAATGTACAGGTTTTATCCTCTGTATGAGACATTGCTTAAAGAAAAAGGTACACATAAAGTATTGTCTGAGTTTAGCCATGGTGTACTTAGTAAATATACACATGAAGAACTTACTACTATTGTCAGCGGTGACGAATTGTAATTGATTTAAAGGGACAAACAAAAATAGCTTGTCCCTTTTATTTTGTATAAAATTAAGGAAAGGAGTATCAATGGCTAATTTTACTACACATAAGAATTTAGAATTGCCTGTCAGTCCTGAGCACTATGACATTAATGTTTTTAATAAAAATGCTATGGTTATAGACTCAGAACTTAATAAGCTTGATTTAAAGAATCAATCGCAGGATAATTTACTGGCAACAAAAGAATATCTGAATTTTGAAATTTTAAGAGCAACCACAAAAGAAAATGAAATATCTTCCAATTTAGCTTCTGAAATTTCGAGAGCAAAATCTGCTGAGAATAAAAATGCTAACAATCTCTCAAATGAAATAATAAGGGCAATAACAACTGAAGAAAATATCAATAACTCTTTGCAAAATCATATTGCAGATGAATCAAATCCTCATAATGTCAATAAAACACATATAGGATTAGAAAATGTAGACAACACATCTGATATGGATAAACCCGTATCTATTGCACAGCAAAATGCATTAGATTTAGCCTTATTCAACCATAATATATCTGAGTCAGCTCATAGCAATATACGCCTTCTTATTTCAGAACTCACTACACGATTGAATACTTTAGCAGATAGTGACGATACAACTTTAGATCAATTAAGTGAAATAATTGCTTATATCAAAAATAATAAAAATTTGATAGACAATATTACTACGAATAAAGTAAATATATCAGATATTGTTGATGATTTAAACTCTACTGCTGCAGATAAACCATTATCTGCAAATCAAGGTGCAATAATAAAATCCTTAATTACAGATTTAATAGTTATTATAGGAAATAAGGTTGATAAAGAATCTGGTAAAGGTCTATCTGAACAAGATTTCACAACTGCTGAAAAAAATAAACTTAGCAATATTTCATCTGGTGCGAATGTAAATGTTCAATCAGATTGGAATGTGGTAGATATTACAAGTGATGCATTTATTAAAAATAAACCATCATCTATGCCAGCAAGTGATGTTCCTGCATGGGCTAAAAATGACACAAAACCAGTATACACAAAGTCTGAGATAGGTCTTGGAAATGTTGAAAATAAAAGTTCAGCTACTATTAGAAATGAATTAACTAAAGAAAATATAATAACTGCATTAGGATATAAGCCATTAGAAGACTTTATTCTGATTAATCAGCAGGTGCTTACATTTGTTGATAAAATATCAACTATTTTTGATTCTAGAATTACTGCTGATAGTTTAGCAGATGTTTATTTTACAAATGATACGATTAAAATTGCTGAAAAAGCAGAAATAACAGTCGAATCATATGAAGGAAAAGTGGAATTGAAGGCAGCTAATATACCAGAAGAAATTATAAAAGCGTCTATCTATATAAGGGTGGTGTAATTGTGAGAGGGAGAACTAATGTATTAAGTAGAGTTGATCCATCGGATGAAAATATAAATATTAACGCAAATGTAGAGACGTATGAAGTGTACAAAGACCAAAGTGTATTTAAAGGACATATGGTTGATTTTATCACAGAAAAAACAACAGCAGACATTTCAATTGGAAATTATGGAAGTTATAATGTTAAAAAGTTTATTTTTAAATTATCCAATAATAAAATTGCTTGTTTTGTATCTGTACGTAGAAGTTTGCGTCCTCCAGGATATTTATCTATTATTGAATATGGAAATAATCAATTAACAAATGTTTTATCTAATTATTCTTTAAGTTGTATTTATGAAGTAATTGAAATTAGCCAAGATAATTTTTTAATATTTGAAACTCCGGGATCTTATAGTTCAAAATTGCAAATTAAAAGTTATTTTTTAACAATAAATACAGATACAAATGGAGTAGTAACAAAAGGGTATACTTTAAATACAAGTTTATCTGATTATGCATGGGATTATGAACGTTTTTTCGATTATAAAGTTAAAAAAAATGATAACAATATTTATGCTTTTTTAATGTTCACATCTACAACAAATTATCTTACAAAAATATTATATGTAAAAATAGATTTTTCTGGGGATAATATTTCAAATTTTACATTTTCATTAAATATAGCAAAAGAATTTTTAAGTTATACTTTAAGTAGTGAAAAATATTATAATATTTCAGATTTTTATGTTATAAATGATAATGTTTATGTTTTTTATGGGGTTAATTATTTCGGAAAAGAAAATTATAAATATAATTATTTTAGGTATATAAGAATGATAAGCGGTTCTACAATAGGATCACAATTAGATGTGACGAATAATGACACCACAAAGGGATTATGTATAATTGTAAGTGGATTAAAGTTTAAGTTATTTTTTGTTGATGAGAATAATAATGTGTTAACAAGAGAAATTAATTGTGAAACTTGTACTGCTTCTTCGTTTAATCCTATAATAGGAAATGTTGGAAATATAAATGAATTATTTAATATTCCTAATGGGAGTGTAGATAAAATAAAAATGTTTAATTTAAATAATAATAAATTTTTATTTACATTAGATATGTATTATAAATCAAATTTAAATGATAAAATTTTTATATCTGAAATTGTTGAAGAGGGTTTAGTTGTATATGAATATAAGGAGTATAATGTAGAAAATCCAGATATACTAAGTTTGTATGAAAATGATTTTTTATATTTGGATAATTTATATAACTCTTATGAAGTAAGATTGATACATTTTATAGTTGAAAATAATATAATAACGGGTGGAGATAATACAAATAAAACATATGTTAAAAACGCATCTTCGTTGCAATATATAAGGGGGATTGCTAAAGAGTCTGGAACGTCAGGACAAATTATTGATGTTTATATTCCTAAAATATAAGTATTGATAAAAGACAAAACATGTAATAAAAGGAGGCTTTTATATGGCAGAATTTTCGAGAGAATTTAGTAATTTTCCTTCCCAGAAAATTGTTAGGCATAATTTTAAAAATGTGGATGATAATATCGCGTCTATAATTAATCAAATTAATACCTTTCGTGCGCAAGGTCTATATAATCAGGCGGCACGTATTGTGCAACAAAATTTTGATGTATTATCTTATTATATAGTAGATGCTATCACTTTTCGTACCTGGGAAGAAGAAATATATAATACACAAAAATATGCACGTCAAAAGCAACAGTCCATATATTTTGATGAGTCAGAAGATGATTTTGATGGTATTGAAGAAGATGTCTGGGTTGGAGGTGACTAATAAATGTCTTGTAATCCTATATCATATTATCCAACCAAAATTGATGAAATGATATTTTTTCAAGATATTAATCTTGAGAATATAGAAACAATGAATCACTACAATGAGTTGATTACACAAGGAAAATATGATGAAGCAAATAATTATATTGGTCAGCAAGAAAACGTTTATGGTTTCTTTGCTGATTTTTTCAATCTTATAGAAAATCGTATCTATAATACACAAGAATACTTATTAAACAAACCTCAAAAAAAGCAACCATTTATTTATTACAACAAAGAGGAACATTTCTCTTTTGGAGATCTTCATATATTTACTGATACCGATGAGGAAGAAGACTTATCGTTTATTTCATTGTTCTCTGATAGTGACGAACAAGAACCCATTGATAATCTTTATATGTTTACAGGCGAAGAGAGTCAACCACCTAATGCAAACAAAGATATGATATGGATATAAAGAATATAATAATTTTAAAAAAAACACCTAAAGTTTAGAATGAACTTTAGGTGTTTTTTTATTGCGATGAAAGGAGTATTTTTAAATGGCAGTCAATGAACAAATTGTAACTGGTAGAAAATTCAGGAAATTAGTTGATGAAGCAACAAAATTATGGCAAAGGATATCATTTTGGACAAAGGCATCTGATGTAGAATTCGATGACGGTTTTACAGCAGAAACAAAAATGGGGGCAATTAATGGTATTACGGATAGCTTAGTAAGTACATCTTCAAATGTTGCTGCTTCTGCGAAAGCATTGAGTCAGCTAAATAACAATTTAATGTTTATTACAGACAATGGGGCAATCAAAAGCTTAGATGTCAGAGAGGACGGTGTGTATATTACTTATGTACCCACATCTGGTGCTGATTCAGTCACAAAAAAATTGGGTAATAGTGGGATTACAATTACAACAACAGTATTAGGTATAGGAAGTAATGGCGGAACAAACATTAATATGAAAGTTGTAGATAATAATGGCAAAGTACTATATGACAATTGGACATATAATAATGTAACAAGTTCCACCCTTAAATATGTTATATAATAGCGGAAAACTAAAAATAGTTACAAGAGGAGGTAGTTCTATCTCAATAATTGCACATTCTACATCCAATGTAACAAACTTAGATGTATCAAATATTGATGGATATGAAAATATTGCAGTAGATAATTTCGGGTTTATCATAACCGAACCAATATGTTATAAATAAATCTTATGATAACGCTACTGGTATATTTATTGGTAGCATTATTGTCAAGGGTGGTATTTTAAATAATTACTCTCGTCCTAATTGGGACGCGGGAAAATGTTGTTGCCGATGGTCATTTGATTACATTCAAATTCCAGTAATAATTATATTATTAGAGAAAGGATAATTACAATAATGGCGTATTGGATACATGAAGCAGGTAACAAAAACAATTCCTTATGGCGTTTCTTTATGTGCGATTATTTGTCTGATTTATCAAACCTCCCTACATTAAACCGGGAAGGGCAACCACAAGAAAATGATACTGTCTGTAAAAACAGATGTTGCCCTGGCTCACAGTGCCTTTGCCTGGAAGATGGATCTGTGTGGGTGCTTGGTAAAGCTACAGATAAATGGATCAAACATAAAACAACGTCATTTGGAGGTTCAATGGGTGTAGAAGGAAATGTCCCAACAATTTCCCATTCTTCTATTGAATCTCTATTTAATAATTCAAACTAAAAATATGAGGAGGATATTTATTTATGGCAGTTACAGAAGAAAATAAAAGTGCAGAATATTTAGACATGGAAGGTCTTCAACTTTATGACTCACTTATCAAAGCAAAGATTACTACAGATTTAAATACAAATAAATATGACGATACTGCATTAAAAGCAAAAGTTACAGCAAATGAGACTGCAATTACTACTTTAAATGGCGAAGGTGAAGGAAGTGTCAAAAAACAGATTATTGATGAAGTGGCAAAAATTATTGCCGATGCGCCCGAAGCATATGATACACTAAAAGAAATTAGTGATTGGATTAGCTCCCATGCTAATGATGCCTCTGCAATGAATAGTCAGATTAATACTAATAAAACCGATATCGCATCATTAAAAACAAAGATTGAAACTCTTGAATCTGTTACATACACACCAATAACCGAGTCACAAATCAATTCGCTCTTTTCTGACTAATGCCACCCTATAATGCTAAATGGTATGTATCTTAACTTAACACACCGTTTCACAGGGAGGTGATTGTAAATAATGGAACATGATAATTATTTAGATTTTCTTGGTTTATCTTATTTTTTTAATAAACTGAAAACAATGTTTGCGACCAAAAAAGAAATTAGTGGATTAGGACAGAAAGGTGATGATGGCATTTCTGTTGAATCTGTAGTTCAGACAACTACTGCAACCATAGACGAAGGAATTAATGTTATTACAGTAAATTTATCTGATGGGACAAGTTCGTCTTTTGACGTGCGAAATGGCTCCAGAGGTTCCGCAGGAGCAAAAGGAGATGCTGGCAGTAAAGGGGACACTGGTATGCGTGGTTCCTTAATATACTGTGGAACATCTATAACGGGAACAAGTACCACTGCGACTATTTTTAATAGTTCTGGTATAAATTCGGCATCCGTAAACGATTTATACTTAAATACAGACACATGGAATATTTACCAATGTACAACTTCTGGCACTACGTCTACTGCAAAATGGGTATATAAAGGAAATATAAAAGGAATAAAAGGCGATACTGGAGTGTCCATGCGGAGCAAAGGCTCATGGACACCAAGTACGGCTTACGTAAATAATTCACAATATATTGATATTGTTACAAATGGTGGAAATTCATATGCTTGTAAAACCAGTCATACTTCTGGTTCAACATTTTCAAGTGATAATTGGAACTTAGTTGCACAAAAAGGGGCTAAAGGTGATAAGGGTGATAAAGGCAATACTCCTACAATCCAAGCTGGTACTGTCACTCATTTAGCGTCTACTGCAGCTCCTACTGTCACTGCAACAACGAGTGGAACAACAACTACTTTTAATTTTGGAATTCCAAAAGGAGATACATCTAAGATTGAAACGCCAACTTTTACAGACACGGTTAGCACATATACTACTTTAGATGCCGCCAATACAGCCGCAGAAACCGCAAGCAACGCAATAAAAAGTAAAGTAAGTATATTTATTACTTTATCAAATATGAAAAAGAGTTTATCGGCAATTATACAGGGATTAAAAATTCTTGCAACAAATGTTGGTGCAATTCGCGGAATTACGTCTGATATTAATAGCGAATCTACAGCAATTGCAGCGTCTAGTAAAATGGTTCATGACGTAAACACTCGTTTTGGCAATTACCTTGAGAAAAGCTATATCTTTGGCGGAAGGACATACGCAAGCCGTAATCAGGAGCAGCCAAGGTTGGCGGGAAAGTTTATTAAATTGCCTGATCAATGGGCAAACACTGATATCAATAATTACTTTGTGTCAGTAGTAATACAAAGCGAAGCTGATACAATAATGGATTGTTTTACCCAAAAAATCACAGGTGGCTTTAACGTATTTTTTCGCTACAGGGATGGTCACAATTTCGATGAACAATATGCTGTATGGTTTGATTACACAGTGTTGATCAATCATTAATTTTTATATAAAAATTACTTTTAAAAATTTATATAACTCCAAAAGAAAGGATATAAATAATGAGTATAGCCATTTTTCTTGAAGATAATATAACTTCATATGAAGTTATATTCAATCAAATTGGTGAACACCAGATTAGATTAATTTTTAAAGATAAAAAACCAGAAGATAAAATACTTTTGTCAGGTTTTAATTTAGTAAATGAACATAATGGATATATACAGACGGTTCGAAAGGATTATAAATATATCTATAGGACATATAATGATGACAAAATTATAGAGTTGTGTGATGATGGAATTCAATATATTGAACCAGAACCGATTCCTAATCCAGGGACACATGAGCCAACACTAGAAGAATTAGAAACATTATTTCAATATAATAAAAAGGAAAAAATTGAATTATCAAAAATGATGCTTGCTAATTATTTAGAAAATCATCCAATGCACTCCACTGCACATAATGGAATTGATGGGATATATTCTGTGACTTCCGATAAACAAGCATTAATGACAAGTCAGTATATGACTTATCAAATCGAAAAAAATATCAATCCAAGTGCAAAATTAACATGGAATGAGACAGGAAAATCGTGTGAAGATTGGTTAGAAGAAGAATTTTTACAACTTGTTTTAGATGTTAAATTTTATGTTTCTCCATTAGTATCACACCAGCAACATATTGAAGAGGCAATATACTCTTGTAGTAACCAAGAAGAATTAGATCAAATTTTGATTGATTATAATAAAATCAGTTAAATAATTTAGGGATAGTCGAGTTTAATACTCTTCTATCCCTATTTTTTACGATACTATTTTGTTCTATAAATGTATAATGCCTCTGTAACCTCGTTAAAGCAAAAATTAGAGCATTTAAACTATCTTATGCAGAACTTATACTTCTACACTTTTTATTATCTTAATGAGGCTCTAAATGTGTCTAAGGCGTCATTCATTATTTTTATAATCATGAACACTAAATTCTATTGTATCACCTTCTTGAATATCATCTGTAAACCATCGTCGGGCAATGTCAATGATTGTTCCATTGTCAAGTTGGCAGTTTACTATTCGATTTTCTATTCGTAAAATTGTAAGTTTCATATAATTAATCCTCTTAAATTTAAAATCTGATAATGAGAGTTGAACTCATAATAAACACCATCTGTCTATCAGTAACTATCATACGTGCAAGATACTCTCCTTTCTTACACTATTCATTTTAACATATCGAACGTATGTCTGATTACTTTTTTGATTACCTTTTATAAAGTCTTAAAATAGTTTCTGTCACCAAATAAAAAAAAGTAGCATAAAACCTGAACTTTCGCTCAATCTTATACCACTTATCAAATGCGGAAGATGGGACTTGAACCCACACGAGCGCAATGCTCACAAGATCCTTAGTCTTGCTCGTCTGCCAGTTCCGACACTTCCGCTTGACTCACGCCACGAATGATATAATACCACCTCACGCCTCATAAGTCAATACCTATTTTCATTTTTTCTTTATCTCATTCACTGCTTTTTTCAATTCCTCTAAAGCCTCTCCAAAATATTTAGAATGCATCGTAGGGTTACCCTTTAGAAGCGCCCTCTGATAAAAGTCTTTAAGCCTTCTGAATTGAAGCCTGTGCTCCTTTTCAAACATATACTTACCAGTCAATTCAACGATTTCATCCCGTACTTCATCTACAAATTCCGCTGGATGGATCTTAATACGTTCTTTGAGAGCCCCCAGCTTCAGTTCGATGCTTTCCATCAGTTCATCGGCACGCATGCTCTTCTCCTGTCTGCGAGCCGCGCGCTCATCATTGACCACGGCGATAATGACATCAAGCCGCTTCTGGATACGCTCCATTTCTTCTTTTGCCTTTTCCAGTCCAACCAAAATATCCCTCAGATCCATAGCAGCCTTGAATGAAAGCGTAAAATCAACGATAATATACACCGTCAGAATCACCGTTATGACCGCTACTGCCGTATATGGAATTATAAATATAACTTTTTCAACGCCCCTATGGACGATCTCCGTCATCAGGATCGTTAAAAACCCCCATGCAATCGTTGATGAAAGACAGATATGCCCCTTATAGTTGAACTTCTGATTAGAATAATCCCAATATCTTACCTTAAACAGCGCTTCCATCGTCACTCCCGTCACCAGCTCCAATGCGGTAGCGCCAATACAGCCTGCTATATAGGTCAGAAAAATATTATCCTGAAAGGGCATGGATACGACCAGCATCATAATTGCTCCGCTTCCGTAAATCGGCAGAAAAGGTCCCCGCATAAACCCTCGGTTTACAAATTTCTTACTTTTAAGCGACACAAAAGTGGACTCAAAAATCCAACCGAAAAAGCAATAAAAATAAAAGAAGAACAGCCACTGAATTGATGAATAGTGATACATAAGAAACTCCCTCTCATCTATTCCTTAATATTTTACATAAAACTGATAATTTCCTCCTTAGGAGGTTTTGTCTGTTCAACCGAAGCCGCTTTGAGAACCGGTCCTTCGCCGCCGTAATCTGCAAAGTATTCCTTCGTCACCTGCGCTGTCACCTGCACCCATTGCTTATCCGTAAGTTCATGTGCCTTATCATATTCGCAGGCAAATCCCAAAAATGCCATATCCTCCGCACAACAGGTCATTGCCATACGCCCCGGCACAAAGTATCCTTTCGGAAAATCTGTCGGCTTTAATACCATAGCAGTGAATCGGATCGTCTTTCCGATGTATCGTTCCAAGTTCTCCAAACTATCCAGGTACCAGATTCCATACCCCTCATTGTTCAATTCAATCACAGAATCATCCAAATTATAAGGAAGATCATCTTCAAAAATCTGGTTCACTTCTCCTTCCTCATCCTCAAAAATGATGTCAGCCTGCTGGTTAATCGCCTTCACGTTCCTTTTATAAATGCTTAAATCCTCTATACCATCACAGCGATTGAAAATAATCATCTCTGATTTCCGCAGCATTTCCGCAAGCAAAGATTTCATGTTGGTAAAATACATGGGAAAGGTGGATGCATCGATCATCGTAATCTGCTGTTCAATGGACCAGTGAAACGGCAGCTTCATATTTTTAAAATTCCACATGCCATTATATTCGATGATGATACGTTCCGGCTTATACTTCTTTTCCAGCTCAATCAGATGAGCAGTCGTAAAATCCTCCTCGTCCTCAATCCTTACGAGATCCGTACGGCTCTTTTTCAAAAGCTTTTCATCATACTCCTCTTCCCCCTCTTCGCAGACAATCAAAAGTGTCCTTCCATTTATCTGAAAGTAGGGCTGCTCCAAGGTATAGCAGATAAATCCTGTCTTTCCACTTTCAAGAAAACCATTTATCATATAAACTGGTTTCATTTCAATCCTTCTTTCTATCTTTCTAATTTACAAAAAGTGATTTCAGCTTGTCTTCTCTTAGCTTTGAACCAATTACACAGAATTTGCCGGTTACGTCCGGTTTTCCCTCACGCACATTGCTCTCACCGGGCACATAATCAAAATATACCCATCCACCTTCCCTTCCGGGAACCATTCCTTTTGCCCGCAGCACAAAACCGTACTCTTTTTCATCCTCCAGCGCTTCCAAAATATGCTCGATATCCTCTTTGCTATACGCCGATGGAGTCTCCATTCCCCAGCTAGTAAATACTTCATCCGCATGATGATGATGCTCATGATCATGGCACCCACAGGTACAGTCCGGTCCATGCTCATGATGATGCTCATGTGCACATCCCTCTTCATGGTGATGATGTTCATGACCGCACGCTTCTTCATGATGGTGTTCATGACCGCATCCTTCTTCATGATGATGGTGGTGATGCTCATGTTCTTCTTCTCTATTTCTGTGCGCCTCCAGTTCTGCCATCATTTCTGCCTCCAGATCCTTTGCGCCTTCGATGGTAAGTAGAATATCCTTTCCGTCCAGTTCCTCCCAAGGCGTTGTGATAATGGTCGCCTGTCCGTTATGCTCTCTGATCAGTTCTATACACTTGTCCAGTTTATCTTCTGAAATATTGCCTGTACGGCTCAAGATAATGGTTCCTGCATGGGCAATCTGATTAATAAAAAATTCCCCGAAGTTCTTAATATATATCTTGCATTTGGCAGCATCCACCACGGCAACTGCACTGTTCAATACTACTTCCTTTGTATCGATTACGTCCTGTACTGCCTTCATGACATCAGAAAGCTTTCCTACACCTGAGGGTTCAATCAAAATCCTTTCTGGCGTATACGTTTTCATGACTTCCTTCAATGAAGTGCCGAAGTCTCCCACCAGCGAACAGCAGATGCAGCCGGAGTTCATCTCCTTGATTTCAATACCGGCTTCCTTTAAAAACCCTCCGTCAATACCAATCTCTCCAAACTCATTTTCAATCAGAACCACCTTGGTATCGCCAAGTGCCTCTGCAAGCAGTTTCTTAATCAATGTAGTTTTTCCTGCTCCTAAAAAACCTGATACAATATCAATTTTCGTCATTTTCATTCCTTCTTTCCAGACTATTTGCACCATTCCCCAGCGCTCTTACATATGCAAAACGACCTTTCTTCCTGTAGCGCCCCTTTTATCATACCATTATAATGACTTAAATTTCATAAGTCAAATATGTTCCTTCCACTGTTCCTCTTTAAAGCCGGGACAAATATAATCCTGCGTTACCAGAAGCGGACGTTTCACCAGCATGCCGTCTGTTGCAAGCAGGCGGAGCTGTTCTTCTTCCGTCATATCTGCCAGCTTGTCCTTAAGCTTTAGTTCTTTGTATAAATTTCCGCTGGTGTTGAAAAAACGCTTTAAGGGCAGACCGCTTCTTTTGTACCATTCCTTTAATTCCTCTTCTGTAGGATTTTCCTCCTTGATTGGTCTTTCCTCATATGCGATATGATTTTCCTCCAGCCATTTTAATGCCTTCTGGCAAGTGCTGCATTTCCTATAAACAAGTACCAATGGTTTCATCTTTCATTCTCCTCTTTCTTATATTTTTGCATCAAATCATAGTAAAATATGTATTGCTGCAGAGTTCCTTCGTATCCTCTGTATTTTTCAAAAGGGAATCCATCAGGATACTGCCGGCAAAGCACTCTATTGATATGGGTATCTATCGGGAACGCCTCTGTCTTATGAAGCCCAAACAGACAAATGCACTCCGCCACCTTAACCCCCACCCCGCACAGCTTTAAGAGTTCTTCTTTTGCCTTTTCATAATCCATTGTTTTTAACGCTTCAAGATTTACCTCTCCTGCACAGATACTTGCAGCAGCATTGTGAATATAACGGCTGCGATAGCCCAGATTACAGTCATACAGTTCTTTCAGCGGAGCTTGTGCAAGCGCGTCCGGTCTTGGGAAATCATAATATCGAATGCCCGATAATGTCTGTTTTTCTTCGCCGTACCTGCTGCAAAGAAGGTGGATGCATTTTCGAATGCGTTTGATATTGTTCTGCTGGGAAACAATAAAAGAAATGATCATTTCCCATAAGTCCTGCCTAAGTATCCTGATTCCACTTCCGTAAGCGGCTGCTTCTACAAGATAGCTGTCTTCTTTATCTATAAGCCTTATGATCTTGCAATAGTCTTCCTCCAGATCAAAATAATTTTTCCAAATCTGATCAAATTCTTCCTGCGTACAAAAAAAAGAAATTTCATCCGCTGCCTGCTCTATCTCCAGATATTTTCCAAGCGCCGTCAACGCATATCTTTCCTTCTCTTCTCCCCCGACTTCTTTTTCTACAAGCTTTTCAAGCCGGAAGCACTGACCTGAATCACAGATCTGGCCTATAGAAAAATAATCTTTCTTAATCTTAACCATGTTATCTTATTTCCCCTATTTTTTCCCGTATGTTTTGAATCTCCTGTTTGTGCCCCACATCATCCAAGGGCGTCTCAAGATAAAACGGCAGTTCTTTAAGCATCGGGTGCTGTATGATTCTGATAAGCGCATCAGAACCGATCATGCCGTCTCCAATCGTGGCATGACGATCTTTATGGGAAGCAAAAGGCATCATACTGTCGTTAAAATGAATCGCGCGTAACAGTTCCAGTCCCAGTACGCGGTCAAATTCTTCAAGGACGCCGTCCAGATCGTGAACAATATCATACCCCGCCGCAAACACATGACAGGTGTCCAGACAGATTCCGATTCTCTCCGGATGTTTTACCCCGTCCCTGATTGCCTTTAGTTCCTCGAAACTTGCTCCTATTTCCGTTCCTTTTCCAGACATTGTTTCCAAAAGCACGGTGATTTGCTCCTGTCCCGTAATCGCCTGATTAAGACCTGCAATGATATTCTCGATGCCCTTCTCTGTGCCGATGCCGGTATGGCTTCCCGGATGAAATACGAGCATTTCCATTCCAAGCGCGTCCATTCTGGCAATATCTTCTCTGATCACCATACAGGCAAATGTATAGACTTCTTCTTTTTCGCTGGCAAGATTCATAGTGTAAGGGGCATGCGCCAGCAGGGGACCAAACTGATTAGCGCTTCTTATTTTCAAAAAGGCGTCCGTTTCCTGCCGGCTATATGTCTTATAACCAGATCCCCTTGGATTCCGGCTGAATATCTGCATGGTATTTGCCTTCATGGACACCACGTTTTCTGCTGCTTTTGCAATGCCGCCGGCTATGGACATATGGGTTCCTATGGTTAACATAACTCTTCTTCCTTTTCCGGACGCCATGCCTGACCGAATTTCACATCCTTAAATAAGGCAGTCAGCCCTGTAATCTGCTTCAATCGCAGCACTTCATCCCTGTCCATACCAAGATGCTTGCATATCCATGCGTCAGAGCGTCCCAGCTCGTTTAATTCTTTCACAATGTTACTCATGAGATCTACGTTGTGACTTCCTCTTGCCCGATTATGCCGCACAGTGCTTGCCATCCTCTTATCGATTGATTTTTTGATGACCGAAACCGGAAGAAGCCCTTTCTCTCTCTCATAGATATCCCGGTGCTCCATCATGATTCTATAGCGGTGAAAACCGTCAACAATCACATAAAGATCCTTCTCATGATTGTAATAACAAACAATCGGCATTGTATATCCATCTTCTTTAATACTTTCATAAAGAAGCTTCATCTCCGGCGGCGCCACTGCATTAGGATTGTAGGTATTAGGTTTAATCTTTTCAATAGGAACAGCAATCACATCGTAAGCAGGACTTTTATACTCCATATTCTACCTCCTCTAAGCTTTTGTATTTCAATCTGATAAGGTCAACTTTCTTCTGCTGCTGCCTGCTCATGCCAAAGCCCATGAACTTGCATAAATGGTCATTTTTTAAAATACAGAAACACATACGCTTCCAACTTGGAATATCTCTTGTGGTTTTAATGTCGTCCGTGTCATCAGGGATTCTCCCTAGGAAAACAACCCGCGTCTTTTTGCTCAAAGTATAGTTTGAAACACCGTTGCGCCGAATCTGATACCCATGGTTTTCTAATTCATGAATTGTCTCTTCGTCCAACCCACCTCCTGTGGTATGCCAAAATTCTATTGACGTCTTAAACTTTTTTACATAATTGTTGCGCAGCCTTGCCGGCAGCGTATCAAGCAAAAATAAGGTATAGGACTTCCATGTGTGTCCTTCAGGCAGTGTGATGCTGCGATATCCCATTGCCTTTGTCCTGCCATAAATATTCGTAAAATTTGCCCCTTGCACCCTGCCTACCAGCTTAACCCATATTTCCGGATCGATGATCCGGTACAGATTCAAGGCATCTTTTGAATAATCATTAAAAGGCGACGCTACCCGCATCTGAGAAATCTTCAATCCTGCCATATGATAAAGATCGTATAATTCATTGTAATCGTATTGGAAAAGATAATTTGCATGCCAGACATCTTTTGAAGACCAGTCATAAAGAGGCGAAGCGCACCAGACATCTTTAAATTGTTTCGTAATCCAGCATTCGCCTTCATACCCATATTTCTTATGCAGGAAACCGTAATACCGCTGCAGGGATTCATCCGCCCGCATTCCAAGCAGGCAGACGGTTTTTTTATTCTCATGGGACTTTCTGTACCAGCGCCCAAATTGTCTTGCCAAATCTTCCTGATGCATGCGGTACCTATAGGTCGTAATCGGATTATTCTCCATATTGATTACATATTCCTTATCCGGCATCTTCCTGACCCAGAGTTCTTTTTTGGTGTCGTCCCATGGATACCAGTACATCTCATAACTGCTTAGGGCTGTGCGCGTCGCCATCGGAAGGCACACCCAGTACGGTTCCACTTCCGCTTTGATCCTTTCAAAGGTTCTCTCCACATATTCTGTCGTTACCGTATACTGTGCCTCAAAATCCTGATGGAAGACGCCAATTTTCCTTTGGGGATAATATTTCTTCTGAAAATCAAGAACCATATTCAACAAAAGACCGCTGTCTTTTCCCCCGGAAAAAGAGACGTAAATATTCTCAAACTCCTGAAACAGGAAGTGCAGCCGCTCTTGTAATGCTTCATATACATTTTGTTCCAAATATTTTCTTATCATCATAAATTCACCCGCATCTGTTTTTCCATTTTTTGGAAATTCCGTTACTAGTGAATTTAGCACAGAAAAGAAGTTAATTCAACAAATTATGACAATCTTTTATAAAGTATTTATCTCTTTTACCCTTTTTAAACACAGGATTCCCGCTGTATCCGCAATAAACCAGCCGATTGGTATCGCCCACCAGATTCCTAAAACGCCGATCTGCGGCAAAGGCGCCAGCAGATAGGCAAGCAGTACTCTAGTTCCAAGAGACAGGACTGTAAGTACCAAAGACATCTCCGATTTTCCCACCCCTCTATAAAATCCATATAACAAGAACAATAGTCCTATTCCGCAGTAAAATACCCCTTCTATGCGCAGATATTCTACCCCCGCCTGAATAATCTGCACTTCCCCTGCCTGAATAAAGATCCCCATCAGTCTGGGCGCCAGCGCAAAAATGCCCACAGAGATAACGCTGCAAAAGCCCATCGAGACGACTGCTGCCTTTTTCATTCCATCCCTTACGCGCACTTTTGCTCCTGCCCCGTAGTTCTGGGAAATAAACAGGGAAAATGCATTTCCAAACTCCTGGGCAGGCATATAGGCAAAAGAATCAATCTTCACTGCCGCTGCAAATGCTGCCATCACTACCGTTCCAAAGCTGTTCACAAGCCCCTGTATCATCAATATTCCAAAATTCATTACCGATTGCTGTACGCATGCAGCAACAGAATTATGGACTACCTCCGAAACTGTCTTCTTATCCGGAAAGAGCGCTCCTTTTTGAGGGTGCAGCTCCGGTTCTTTTACCCACGTGTAAATACCGATCCCCACTCCCGATACCGCCTGTGACAACACCGTCGCAAACGCAGCTCCACCAACTCCCATATGAAAGTTAACCACGAATAAAATATCAAGAAAAATATTGAGGACTGCCGCCACACCCAAAAAACACAAAGGAATTATTGAATTTCCAAGCGCTCGAAGAAGAAATGCAAAATAATTATAAAAGAAGACAAAAACAATGCCAAAAAAAACAACCCAAACATATTCATACATCAACCCATAAATATTTTCGGGCACCTGCAGAACGTGAAGAATCGGATGAATGGCAGCAAAGACCAACACAGTCAGCAAAATTGTAACGAAAGAAATAAAGAAAAAGGAGGCAAAGACACTCTTTTTCATCTTCTCCATCTCCCTTTTCCCATAATAAATAGAAATAACCGCTCCGCTCCCCATACATAACCCAATAATAATGGAAGTCAGAAAAGTCATAAGCGTATAGGCGCTTCCCACCGCTGCCAGCGCCGAAGCCCCTAAGCATCTGCCGACGATTAATGTGTCTGCTATATTATAACACTGCTGAAGCAAATTTCCCAAAATCATGGGACCAGCAAATAAAAGCATGGTCCCAGTTACATTTCCCTGTGTTAAATCCTTTTTCATAACAACATCATAAGGTCCTTATAAACCGTTCAAAGGCTTCCTGCCCCTGCGCCGTCCTTTTGAAAACACCGGCATCAGATAGCACCTGCATGAACACAAGACCAATTTCCTTTTCTACAATCTCGTCAATATTAGACCTGTCTATTCTATCATATTTTTCAGCAAATTTCTCCGCCCAGTCTGCATGTTTCGCAAGCACTTCATCACTTCTTAAATCTCTGCCTGCAAGAATTGCTTCCTTAAGCGCTTCCATTTCCTGTTTCAATCTGGCAGGGAGAACGGCAAGCCCCATCACCTCGATCAGCCCGATGTTTTCTTTCTTGATATGATGAAGCTCAGCATGGGGATGATAGACCCCAAGAGGATGCTCCTTAGTGGTAATATTATTCCGAAGCACCAAGTCAAGCTCATACTTGTCATTTCGCTTTCTGGCTATGGGAGTGATGGTATTGTGTGCCTCCCCATCCGTCTTTGCAAAGATGAAAGCGTCTTCATCCGTATATGCTCTCCATTTGTTCAAGATCCCATCTGCCAATGCAATGATTCTGTCCGTATCTGTACCAGTCAGCCGAATAACCGACATTGGCCATTTCACGATTCCCGCTTCCACATCCGCAAATGCTTCTACATGGAAGGTTTTCTCCACAGGCGCTTTTGCCATGGCAAATTCATAATGCCCACCCTGAAAATGATCATGACTCAAAATAGAACCGCCCACAATCGGCAGATCCGCATTAGAACCCACAAAATAATGGGGGAACTGCTTTACAAAGTCGAACAGTTTACAGAAAGTATTATGTTCTATCTTCATGGGCACATGTTTTCCGTTAAATACAATACAGTGCTCATTGTAATAAACATAAGGAGAATACTGAAATCCCCACTGTTCCTTCTGGATGGTCACAGGAATGATGCGGTGATTCTGCCTGGCAGGATGATTCAGGCGTCCTGCATACCCTTCATTTTCCCTGCAGAGCAGGCATTTGGGATACCCGGAAACCTTGGCTGTCTTTGCCGCTGCAATGGCTTTGGGATCCTTTTCCGGCTTGGACAGATTAATCGTGATGTCAAGATCGCCATATTCTGTAGGCGTCGTCCATTTCATGTCCTTTTTGATTCTGTACCTACGGATATAATCTGAGTCACAGCTGAACTTATAATAATCATCAGTTGCCTTTTGCGGGCTTTCCCTATAAAGCTCATAAAACCTGCGGATTACCTCGCTTGGTCTTGGAAGCAGGGTGCTCATAATCTTTGTATCCATTAAATCCCTGTATGCCACCGTATTTTCTTCCATCATGCCTGCTTCATAGGCATAATCCAACATTTTTTGCAGGATTCCCTCTAAGTCTGTCTCACAGACCTGCACCGGTTCCCCCGCGTCCTCTATCGCATCTTCCCCGAATAAGGCGAGAAGACTGTTTACGGTATAAATTTCATCTTCCTCTGGCACCAGTCCGGTCAGGATGCCATAAGCCGTCAGTTTTCTGATTTCTTCCTGGATCATCACATATACCTTCTTTCTTCTATCTTCACCGATGGGCTTAAAGAACCGCCGGTCCGCCGCCGATTTCCACTACATAAAAATCTGCTCCATAACCGATCTTCGCCTGATATGCTTCCCCTACCTGTTTTACAAAGCAATCAATGGCATCTTCTTTTACAATGCTGACCGTGCAGCCGCCAAAGCCAGCCCCGGTCATCCTTGAACCAATCACGCCTTCTACCTTCCAGGCTTCCTCCACCAAGGTATCCAGCTCAATTCCCGTCACCTCATAATCATCCCGCAAAGAAACATGAGAAGCATTCATCAACTGACCGAACAAAGCAATATCATTCTCCTTTAACGCTGCAACCGCCTTCAGCGTTCTCTGGTTTTCATAGACTGCATGCTTTGCCCTTCTTACCCGCACTTCATCTTTGATTGCAGCTTTATATTCTTCAAATCCCTCTTCCGTCAACTCGCCCAGACTCTTAATATCCACTACCTTTTGGAGCTCGCCAAGCGCCGTCTCGCACTCCGACCTTCTCTCATTGTATTTAGAATCTCCCAGCCCTCTTTTCTTGTTACTGCAGGCAATAACGATTTTGGCGCCTTCCAGCTTGACAGGGGCATAGGTGTAAGACAAGTCCGCTGTGTCCAAAAAGATGGCATGATCCTTTTTCCCCATGGCAATGGCAAACTGGTCCATGATACCGCAGTTGACGCCGTTAAACTTATTCTCGGAATACTGCCCGATGAGCGCCAGATCCTGATTACTCACATCAAACCCAAAGAAGTCCCTTAAAATCGCTCCCGTCACCACTTCCACCGATGCGGACGAAGACAGCCCCGAGCCATTGGGAATATTTCCATTCAGCAGGATATCCATTCCCTTGGGAACCGGAAATCCTTTCTCTCCAAATGCCCACATAACCCCTTTGGGATAGTTGGTCCAGCCAGCCTCCGCATTCGGCTTAAGGTCTTCAATACTGGACTCGATCACCCCTAAGGACTCAAAATTCATGGAGTAAAAACGGAGCATGCCGTCTTCCCTTACCCTTGCCGCCGCATAAGTCCCGATGGTAAGCGCGCAGGGAAACACATGACCACCGTTATAGTCCGTATGTTCTCCTATCAGGTTCACCCGCCCCGGTGCAAAGAACACCTTGACTCCCTGTACATCCCCAAATACCTCTTCAAACTTCTTTAATACAATCTCTTTCATCTGACCATTTACCTCCATAATGATATTCCCGTCCTTTTTCTTTATTATAAAAAAACAGCCTCTGGACCGCCATATCAGATTGTTGTATAAACTTGTCAAAATGTTAACCATTTAGCTGATTTACCTGACTGATAAAATCCTCCACCTGCTTTAAGTATTCCTTATTTCTTCTCGTTTCTCCTTTCTGCATTTCTTTGCGATAAGCAGAAGGCGACATCTTCTTTATCTGCCTGAATGATTTACTAAAGACAATGGGGTCTGTGTATCCGCAGGATAAAGCAATACTTTCTACAGAAAGCGAAGTCAGCTGTAAAAGCTCCGTTGCTTTTGTGATGCGGAAAACCGTCAGAAACTGCTGCGGCGACATCCCTGTAGCATTGTGAAAAAGGGTATAAAGGTAACTTCTGTTAATACACACATAGTCCGCCACATCTGTCACTTTGATGGGGTTGCAATAATTACTTTGAATAAACTCCACCGCCCGCATGACATAATGATCCGCCCTGCCGGTTCCTTTCGTTTCCTCTATCGTTCCCTCTTCCGCAATCAGCGACAAAAATAAATGAAGTTGTCCGTTCCTCCTTAAATCATTTGCCACCCCGAAGGTATTGTGCTCCATCATATCCTTCACTGCCTGATACAATTCTTCTTCCTTTTCAGACCGAAAAACAGGGTTTGTGATAGAAAGTCCCATAGAACTGACCAAATCCGCCGCAAGCGCCCCTTCAAATCCTACCCAGATATAAGTCCATGGGTCCTTTTCATCTGCCTGATAAAAAGAAAGCTCTTCCGGCGGTATCAGAAACCCATATCCCTGTTCCAAGGGATATTCCTTACCCCCAATAGAAAATCTGCCTTTTCCGCTCAGTACAAAATGAATCAGATAATGAGGCTTGATCGCCGGTCCAAAGCTGTGCAGCGGTTCCGTCCTTGACAGACCGCAGCAGTTCACAGAAAGCCCCCCATCCTTTCCCTTGGTAAACTCCAGCTTATATGCTTTTTCCACCCTGTTTCCTCCCCCTGCACTTTTATCGGTAAACTCCTTACTTTGCCCTCTGCGCCATAAACAGCATGATTCCCATGCCTGCTGCCGCAGAAACCGTAGCAAAGATAAGCATACTGACAACGCCCATGCCATCAATCAAAGCGCCGCCGATCAGTGCCCCTGCCACGCTTCCCAAGGTATAGGTCATGGTCATATATGCCTGCCCCTTAATGGCATCCTGCTTTTCCATAATCGCATTCACATAGTAAACGGAAGAAACCGTAATCAACGCCCAGCCCAGCATCTGAAATACCTGTACGGCATAAAACGAAAGAATATTCGGCGCCAGCAAGGTGCCAAGCGTCTTTAAGAAAAAGAAAATGCCGGAAATGCGGAACCAGATATCGCATCGCACTTTCTTCAACATAAATGCAAACAAAAACATGGTAGGGAGCTCAAATAAAGATGCCATTGCCATCGCTGTCCCCATCTCTGCGCTTGTACCGCCCTTTTCCTGAACAATCTGGAAGGTAAAGCTGTTAAGGAGGACATGACTGATATACACAAGAACACAGCCGGTAAGGGTCACACAAAATCTGGGATATTTTTTGAAAAAGAGAAACGGATTTCCTTTCTCTTTCTGAGGCGCTTCCGAGACGTGCCGAGACGTTTTCTGGAAAGGAAAAAAGAAAAGTCCAGCAAGAAGCAAGGCTGATACCAAAAGCAGCGCAGCCGGTATCGCCACCGCACCTGCCTTTCCCGCTGCAATGCCGACCACATATACTACTAAAGCATACCCCAGAGAACCTGTTCCCCGTGCCACGCCGAAATTCAGCTTTTTCTTCTGGTTAATGCTCTCCATTCCAAGCGCGTTCACTAGAGGTATCAGCATCTGCATAATCATCAGCGACAAGGCATACACTCCTCCGGTTAGAAAGACCGACTTATGAAACGCCGCCAGAAGCAATAGACTCAGCGCCACCTGTATGATAAGAAATAAAATCAGCAGGATTTTTAATGAGGGACTTTTTTCTTTATCCGCATACCCTGCTATCACTGGCTGCAAAATGGCCGAAAAAAATCCTGCTGCCGCTATCAGCATCCCAATCTGTGTGTTGGAAAATCCGCAATCTAGCAGATACAGACTGACGAATCCAATCGCCCCTCCGTACATCATCCAGAAAAAGCATTGGATGAATGCATAGCGCACTGTTAAGTCCTCATTATTCCTTGCCTCTCCCATAGGTCCTCCTCCTGCAAACAACGGACGCCTCACTTCGCGAGGCATCCTTATGTTAAGTAAAACTGCAAAAATGGACTTGGATGTGCCATTTTTGCAGTTTCTTATGAGATCTTACTGTGTATCTCTGACTGCCTTCCTTACGGGGAGAATGCATCCCGGTGAAACGGATAATTCATCAAGTCCCATTTTTAAGAAGGTTTCTGTGAGCGCTAAATCCGCTCCAAGTTCCCCGCAGATTCCTGCCCAGATTCCCGCTTTATGTGCATTGTCGCAAACCATCTGGATAAAACGCAGCACAGCAGGATGATGTGCATCATAAAAAGCATCCAACTTTGCATTCTGTCGGTCAATCGCCAATGTGTACTGTGTCAGGTCATTGGTTCCAATACTGAAGAAATCCACCTCTTTGGCAAGTTCATCGCTCATAAGCGCTGCCGCTGGAGTCTCGATCATAATTCCTTCTTCCACTTCGCCAACTGAAACGCCTTCCGCAAGCAGTTCTTCTTTCACGGATTTAGATATCTTCTTGATTCTGCGCACCTCATCCACCGATATGATCATTGGATACATAATCGCCAGATTGCCATATGCGCTTGCACGAAACAAGGCACGCAGCTGTGTGCGGAAAATCTCAGGTCTGGTCAGGCAGATACGGATTGCCCGATAGCCCAGTGCCGGATTGTCTTCTTTGTCCAATTCAAAATAATCTACCTGCTTATCAGCGCCGATATCCAAGGTACGGATGATGACTTTCTTTCCGCCCATTGTCTCTACCACTTTGCGGTATGCTTGGAACTGCTCTTCCTCCGTGGGATAATCTTCTGATTCAAGATACAGAAATTCGCTGCGGAACAAACCAATGCCGCCTGCATCGTTTTCTATGACGGAAGCTAAATCGCCTGGATTGCCGATATTGGCATACAGATTAATCTTTTGTCCCGACTTTGTTACGTTCTCTTTTCCTTTTAAGGTAAGAAGCAGCTGCTTTTGCTCATCATCTGCTTCCTTTTTCTTAAAATATGCCTCCAATACGGGCATTTCCGGATCGATGATGAGTTTGCCCTCATATCCGTCCACAACACCAATCTTTCCGTTCCAGCTCTCCTCCCTGTCTACACCGATTAGAGCAGGAATCCCCATTGTTCTTGCAAGAATCGCAGTATGAGAATTTGCAGACCCGAGCCTTGTGACAAATGCCAAAAGCTTGCTCTTGTCCATCTGGACCGTCTCACTGGGCGCAAGATCTTCTGCCACAATAATCACCGGTTCATCACCGATATCACTGTCTTCCGTCCCGCCACACAAAATCGTGACCACGCGCTCTGTAATATCCTTTACATCTGCGCTCCGCGCCTTAAAATACTCATCCTCCATATTGGCAAACATTTCCGCGAAATTATCTCCAGTGACCGCCGCCGCATACTCCGCATTTACGTTCTGCGTGGAAATGATGTTATGGACAGATTCATTATAATCATCATCCTCTAGCATCATGGAATGCACATTGAAGATCTCTGCATTCGCCTCACCGACCTCCACAAGCGCCTTTTCATACAACTGACCAAGCTGTTCGATTGCCTTTGCCTTTGCCTCTTCATATCGTTTGATTTCGGCATCCGCATCCTCAATTTTGGTACGCACCACCTTATTTTCCGCCTTGCCATAAAGCTTGATCTTTCCTATGGCTATGCCGCCAAATATTTTTTTACCGCTCCGCTCTTCCACAGTTGTCCTCCTGTCAAAATAAAATTATAAATTCTTTTTGAAAAAGTCTTCCATCTTCGCTGCTACAGTTCCTTCGTCTCCGCCTTCTACAGACACGGTCACGGTATCGCCCTGTTTCACGCCTAGGCTCATCAGTGCCATGAGCTTTTTGGCATCGGCACCCTTACCATCTTTGGTAATCATGATAGATGCATCATACAGCTTTGCCTCTTTCACAAGCAGTCCTGCCGGTCTTGCATGAATCCCTACGGGATCTGTAATTGTGTAATTGAATGATTTCATATTGCTTCCCTCCGTTTTTTTTTCGTATCATTTTACATTATAGTTAATTTTACCAAAACAATGCGGGATGTGCAATCATTATTCTGACAATTTGTGGGTAAATCCCATGCAGATTGCACCCTTCGGACAGGACTCGGCACAGGCGCCGCACCGGATGCACTCCGGGGAATCAGGCATCTTTACGGGATCTACTTCCATCTTGCAGACTTTTGCACATTTTCCACAGTTCACACATTGATTCTTGTCTATCTCCAGACGATATAGACTAATCTTATTCATCAAACCGTATATCGCTCCCAGCGGGCAGATGGTCCGGCAGAAAAAGCGGTAAACCAGAACACAGCCCCCCAGCGTAACGATCAGCACAGCCATTTTAAGATAAAATAAAGCTCCTATGGTCTGTCTTAACTCCTGATGTGTAAGAAGCAGCGGAATTCCTCCCTCCAGCATCCCTGCCGGACAGATATACTGGCAAAAAGCCGGTTTCCCCATTCCCATGTAATTGGTTGCCACCACCGGAAGAATCAGCACAAATATAATCAGAATTACATACTTTATGTATAAAAAACCTTTCTTTAGCTTAAACTTAGGCGCGGGTATCTTGTGAATCAGTTCCTGCAGCAGCCCGAAAGGACACAGCCATCCGCAGACGAATCTCCCAAGCAGCACACCTGCTGCCAGCAAAAAGCCAACCACATAAAAACTGAATTGGAAATTCATGGAGCCGTTCACCGCCTGCAGCGCCCCGATAGGACAAGCAAGACTTGCCGCCGGGCAGGAATAGCAGTTTAAGCCCGGATTACAGAACTGTTTCCATTTTCCTTCATAGATCTTCCCACCTTTAAAATTCAGCAAGTGCACATTGGAATAGCCAAAGGCGATCACCTGGAATAGTTTTCTCTTGACAGAAATATTTAAGCTCATTACGACTCACCCCAATCCAATACATTCCAGACATATATTGACTGCCTTATTCAAAACCACGGCTGCCTCTCCCCTTGCTGCCCCGTACCAAATGAACGCACAGGCCATCGCCAAAGTGATTCCGCTTACCACCTTTTTCTTTTTACTGCCCACTTAAGTATTCCTCCACAAACTGTTTATAACCGTCCACATAAGCGCCTACCACAGGTTCCCCCACAAGGTTGCCTTCCTTATCCACAAACAGCGTAGTGGGTACCCCCACCACCTCCTGCAAAATATCTGCAAAATCATTGTTTGCAATAACCTGCGTGAAAGCAGCTCCTGCCCTTTCTGTAATCGTAACCGCCATATCGTGGTGCTCCTTGTCATCCTCACCTGCAATATCAATGATAAGCCCTATCATCTGCACATTATCCGGCATTTCCTCCGCCCACGCGCCAAGCTCCGGCATCTCCTCTATACAGGGAGGGCAAAAAGTCCCCCAGATATTCACCACCGTAAGATCCTTTTGGGCGAAGATGTCCTCCGTGACAGTATTTCCCTCCAGATCCTTTGCCGTAAAGGAAGGCATCTGCCCCCATACCTTGACAGTGCCTTCTGCTTCTGCTGATACCATGGCATCATCTGATGCCTTAGTCTCCTCCGAAACCTCTGTGCTGCCTGCATCCAAAGCAGCGCCGCTATTTTCCCCTCCATTTTCCTTTGCTGCTCCGCATGCAGTCAGCAATGCGGTTAATAAAATCATGCCTATAACTTTTTTGTTCATGGTCATTACCTCCACCTTAATCTTTCCGTTGTTCTCCTGCTCCCCGCAGAAAAATACACTTTTGTATTTTATCATATTCCTTCTCATTTTGCTATCCATAAACAGCATATATAAGGCGGCGGCGTAACCGTTCAACGCAAAAGGGCAAGCGCGCCGCCTGCCCTGAAAAACAATCTTATTTGACTTCAATTTCCGATTCAAACTGCAGCGTCTTGTTTTTGAAAATGCAGACCGTATATTCAACCGGCATCTCCCTGTCATTCATAATTCTACGCACCCTGATGCAGGGATCGGAATCCAATATCTCAAGCGCCTTTTTTTCTTCCTCCGTAGGGATGCATGCAGTAAATCGCTCTGAGCCTTTCAGGCTTTCTATTCCGCATTCCTTAAAGAAATTATATAATCCGGATTTTTCAACCTTTAGTAAATCAAAATGAGGGAACAATCGCTGTGGGAGATAGGTCTTCTCTATAAGAGCCGGGTTTCCGTCCAAGTATCTTAGGCGGTTTAGGTAAATCACACTTTCTCCTGCCCCGAGCAAAAGTCTCTTCCGCACCTTATCCGTAGGTTCCATGATTTCCTGAAAGCACAGTATCTTGGTTGACGGATGAAATCCCTGCTCTTTCGCCATAGTGCTAAAGCTGCCAAAGGTGGTGACGTTCATCTTCACCTTAGGTTCTGCGATAAAGGTACCCTTTCCATGAAGTTTGACGAGCACACCTGCATTCACCAGTTCCTGAATCGCCTGGCGCACAGTTGCCCTGCTCACCCCATATTTCCTGCTAATTTCAGGTTCTGTTATAATCTGATCCCCTGGAAGCAGCTTCTCGTCCGAAATGTATTTTACAAGTTCCTCGATCAGCTGTTGGTATAGCGGTATCTTTCCCAACATAGTTTCTCCCCAGATTTTTCCTACTGCTCAAATTCACAGTTCAATCTTCGAATATAATCTTTCGCATATTTATCAGATTTAGAGGAAACTACCGAATTAAATTCCTTTAATAGGGGGTGCTGTTCCAGACAATCTAAATATACAGTAATAGTATATACTATCATTTGGAAAAATGGCAAGCAGTAAATTGAAGACACCGACTGTTCTGCGTTTGTCTCTATCGTTAATACATTTCCGTCCTGTGTAAGACCATCAAAACAAGTGAGCATATATGCTCTGTCCGTCACCTTGCGGGTAGCACGGTAAATGTCCCTCACTCTCTTTGAAGTTCCTGCATCTGTATCGAGGAAGAACACCGTATGTTCAGGCGCAAGCTGCAGATTATATCCATGAATGTACTCCTCCGTCTCCAATGGAACAGCAAGAATCTTCATAAGTTCGCTTGCCTTGAGCGCTCCCTCGCATACAGCGCCGTATGCACCGCCCGCTGCACACAAAAAGGTCTTCTGCAAAGAGCTTAATTCCTTAATATGGGCTTGAATAAAATCAGGCACAGCGGCAAGCACCTTTTCATAAGCGGTAAATGCCTCCTTAAGCTGCTGCTTCTTTGCATCATACTTCTCTTCTGATAAATATCCCGTCCGTTTTCCTGTTTCTAAGGCAAACAGCATGAAAAACAATGCCAGCAGCGTCACTCCTTTTGTTACATAAGGCTCTTTCTCCTCCACAACACCATAATCAATCTCAACGTCTGCATAATCCTTAAAATCATTTTCAAGGTTTGCAGTGATTCCGATTGCAGACTTCCCCAACTCCTTTAACTTCTTAAGCGCATCGATGCTGTTGGTGCTGATGCCGCTTTGAGATACCACCACCACAAAATCATCTTTGACCAAGTCATAATTATAGTGGGTGAAGGTAAAAGGCGGCATCAGCTCCACCGAAGCACCCATGTATCTTCTCATGAAGTCTATCGCCGCTTCTGTACCGTTTCCGCTCGATCCGGAAGCCACGATGCAGACAGATGCATAGTTTCCTTCTATATACATGTCCACCATGGGCTTCGTCAGTTCATAAGAGTTTTCAATGTTTTTTAATGCCTGCGCCGGCGCTTCCTGCACATACTCATCCATTAATAATTTTTTCTCTGCCATAGTTATGCTCCTTTTATTTGATTAGGACGTCATGATGTTTAAATCATACAATGCATATTTGGTTTTGTCAATATGTACAATTATAAATTTATTTTTCTAATTATTTATTGACACTTTGCTTATTGTGTGATATTTTCTTTTTAAGAGATACGGACGTCATGATTAATTAAAGGAGGGTTACTATCAATATGGGAAATGTACCTAACATTGTTTTAACAAGAGTGGACAACCGTCTGATTCACGGTCAAGTTGCCACGAACTGGCTGAAAACATATAATGCGAACCTTTGTATTGTTGCGGATGATGCGGTTGCAGAAGATTCCATGCAGCAGACTTTATTAAAACTTGCTGCCGGCAATATGCAGATCAGATTCTTCACCATACAAAAAACCATCGACATTATTTATAAAGCAAGTCCTTCACAAAAAATTGCAATTATCTGCCGCACCCCTATTCAGGTGGCAAAGCTGGTTGCAGGAAATGTTCCTATTACAACCGTCAATATCGGCAATATGCATGATGATGAAGGCAAGAAAAAACTACAGAGAACTGTATATGCAGATGCAGAAGAAATTGCAGCAATGAAAGAACTTATTGACAAAGGCGTGACCGTAGAGTATAGAATGCTTCCTAAAGATCATTCTATAAATATGGCGGTGCTTCTATAACACCAGGAGGGAGAAAACAAATGTCATTTGCACAAATCATTATTATCACAATCATCACCGGACTGGTCGGAATCGACTGTTATATGGAAGTATTTCAGACCTACCGTCCCCTTATCTTAGGAACGATCATCGGTCTTGTCATGGGCGATATAAAGACAGGTCTGATCATCGGCGCCACATTTGAAATGATGTGGATGGGACTGATGCCAATCGGAGGCGCTGTCCCCCCTAACATGGTAATCGGCACCGTGATTGGCGTCGTTTTTGGTATCGCCAGCGGAAAAGGCGCTGACGTTGCCATCGGCTTCGGTGTTCCCTTTGCCGTTCTGATGCAGGGAATCGTCATCTTAATGTACACGGGATTTTCTTATTTCAACAATTCTGCTACTAAATACATCCAGCAGGGAAAACCCAAAAAATTTGATTTGATACAATTAAAAGCTTCCATTGTAATCTTTTTCTGTTATGCCATTGTAGCCTTTCTTCCGATCTGGCTTGGTATTGATAAAGCCGAGTTCATTGTCAACATTCTTCCTGACTGGCTGATCAACGGTCTTTCCGTCGCTGGCGGACTGATGCCTGCAATTGGATTTGCGATCCTGCTCAACACCATGTTTAAGAAGGATTACATTATCTTCCTTGCAATGGGCTTTATCTTAGTAACCTACTTATCACTTCCGATTCTGCCCCTTGCAGTGATCGGCGTATGCATTGCAGTCTACGACTATATGATTTCCAGCAAAAAAGCAGCTGTGCTCAATACCACTACAGAAAGCGAGGATTATACGGATGGAATCTAATACAACTTTAACCAAAAAAGATTTAAATAAAGTAGGCTTTCGCTCTATTCTTCTTAATACCACTTTTAACTATGAAAGAATGCAGGCAACCGGATTTACTTATTCCATGAAGCCCGTCATCGACAAAGTTTACGCCGATGACGAAGAAGAAAAGAAGGCGCGGGAACTGAATCACCTCACCTTTATGAACTCTCACTCCTATGCAATCACACTGATCATGGGGATCTGTGCCGCCATGGAAGAGCGAAAAGAGAAAACAGAATTAATCAATGGAATTAAGGTGGCGCTTATGGGACCGCTTGCCGGTCTGGGCGACTCTCTCGTCTGGTTCACCGCGATTCCCATTCTTGCCGGCATCGGCATTTCCTTCGCCATGAGCGGAAATGTATTTGGACCAATCTTCTTTTTCCTTGCCTTTAACCTGCTTGGATTTGCCATTCGGTTCGGCTTTTTGCATATGGGATATAAGCTGGGCGTAGGAATCTTGGACAAAATCGGCGATATCGGAGATAAGATCACACGTGCCGCAGGCATCTTAGGCATGACCGTTATCGGAGGCTTGATTGCTTCTTACGTTACCTTGAACACTACCTTGACCATCAGCTCCGGCGATGCAGTGGTGAATCTGCAGGCTGACGTATTCGACTCTATCATGCCTAACCTGCTTCCCATGTTGTATACCCTGTTCATCTTTTATCTGATCAGGTCCAAAAAGAAATCGCCGACTGTACTGATTGCGATTACCATTGTTCTTTGTGTGATTGGTTCTTTCTTTGGTATTTTCTAAATAATCCTATTTTATGAAGGCAGGAGCATTCTTCATCCACGCTCCTGCCTCCCCCTTAAAATAAGCAGATCATTTTGAGTATAGATAGAAAGGAATTTACATCATGACAGGTATTATTTTTACAGGACACGGCGTCTTTGCCAGCGGCATGCTCAGCGCGGTCTCACTTCTTGCAGGTGAATCAGACCATGTCCTTGCCGTTGACTTCCCAGGCGATTGTGTGGAACTTTTGAAAGACAATCTTCAGGCTGCCATTACTTCCCTTTTTGAAAAGCAGTGTCAACAGATTATCATATTGTGTGATTTGTTAAGTGGCAGCCCTTTTAATGCATCAGTTACAGTTTCTCAGGAATATGAAAATATTTATGTTATTTATGGCGTCAACGCAGGAATCGCTGTGGAATTGTGTCTTAGGGCTGATGATGCAGAACTGTCGGAGGCAGATTTAAACAGCGTGCTGGAAGACGGCAGGGAAATGACTGGGTTGTTTCGGATTCCGCCAAATGGCGAAGAAGATTTTGGTGATGCGGCGGAAGGCATTTAGGATTAATGATTAATTCCGTTGGTTGCCAGTACCCCATCTGCGTCAAGCTTCAAAAAGTCAACTGCAAAGTTATCCTCACATCCTCCTGCTGTCTGTGTCGGTTTTTCCGCTGTCTCTGCCTCTTCTGCAGCCGGATTCTGCTGTGTTTCCTCCAATATATTTGTAGGGATACTCTGCTACGTATCCTGACGGGGCTGCCGGCTTTCGCCGCACCCCGCCAAAACTGCTCCTGTCAGAGCAAAACTCAGAACCATAGCAACCACACTTTTCATTTTCTTTCTCATTTTACTTTCCTCCTACAATTTCAAATTCAATTTCTCCCGATGAACCGGGTGCAATTTCATATTTCTCAAAAACGATGACCAGGCGGTTATTCCCATTGATGTAGAACTTCACATCTTCCGTAATCCCTGCCCCTTCCTTCCTCGGCTGTGAAAAATATTTCTCCTGCATTTTGCCTTTCAACAATCTGTTCTCTGATGCTCTTTTCTGCCAGTTCAGCATAATTACCGCCCAACAGCACCCATCCCCGACAGACTAAAATTTCCCTTTCGGAGAACAGGCTGATGATCTGCTCCTCCGTCCTTATCGCAGACTCATTCACTGTTCCCACTCCCCTTCCCGTTATATTCAGAAAGGAAAAGCCCCGCAACCGCCAGAACCGTCCCCATAATGGAAACCCATGTCACCGGCTCCTTCAGCACCAGCACGGAGGTCACAACCGTTATGACAGGAACCATGTAAATATAAACGCTGGTCTTAACCGCACCAAGCACCTTTACCGCGAGGTTCCATGTCACAAAGCAGAGTGCGGAAGCCCCCAGCCCAAGGTACAGGATATTCAGCAGATGCGTCACATCCGCAAACCGTTCCAGTCCCATTTCAAAATCGAAAAGGAACAATGTCGGAACCATGAACAAAATGCCGTAAAAGAACGTCCTTCGTGTGGTGAGGATGACCGGGTAACCGAAACTGCTGATCTTCCTTGTCAGTATGGAATAGCACGCCCACACAAAAGCCGCAAGGACTGCCAGCAAATCCCCCATCGGGTTCAGTTCCAGTTTAGAGCCGTTAAAGCTGATCAGTGCAACACCTGCCATCGCCACTACAAAGCCTATGAAAAAATTCGCTCTTAGTTTCCCTTCCGATTTCAGGAACAAGCGTGACAAGATTGCCGTAAAAAACGGCGCAACCGAGATGATGACTCCCACGTTAGACGCCATCGTATATGTAAGCGCGATATTCTCCAACAGATAATATAAGCATATCCCGCACAGTCCCGCCAGCACAAAAGTCAGCTCCTGCCTGCGCCCCACGCCTTTCATACGGTGCGGACAGGCAAGAAGCAATGCTGCAAATCCCATAACAAAGCGGAAAAACAGTATTTCCACCGGCTTAAAATCCGTAAGCAGGACTTTGGTGGATATGAATGTCGTCCCCCATATGATGATGGTGAACAGCGCCGCCAGATGCCCGGCTGATCTCCTATTCCCCATGCTGACCACCGTCCCCGTCTTTTTCCGAGAATATTTCACGGTAAGTACCCGGCGCAAGCCCTATGAACTGATTAAAATAATTTGTAAAATGGCTCTGGTCTGAAAATCCCGTCCTGATTGCTGCCTTCACGGGCGGTACACCTTCCGATAACAGCTTTTTTGCCTCATTGATACGGACTGTTTCAAGGTAACGGTACGGCGTGACTCCTTTTTCTTTTGTAAAGGTCCGCAACAGCGTTGATTTGCTAAGCCCGGCGTGGCGGCATATCTGATCTAAATAGATGCGCTCCGTAAAATGCGCTGTCATGTATTCACAGGCTTTTTCAATCTCCTGCCTGCATTCCAGGATGCAGCTTTCAAATGGCTTCCCATAATTCTGAATTAAGTACGAAAGCAGGAACAGCAGGGTTTCCTCTTTCTTAAACTCCCCCGTTCCTTTCATGACCATCTCATGCAGTGGGCGCAGGTGACAGGCTATCTCCTCATCGCAGATAACATTCTTTGAAAATCTCGGAAGCTCCCGTTTCCCCGTGACTTCCTCTGCCAGATCGAGCATGACCTCCTTTGAAATGTTAAAGCCCCGGTAATCAAACGTCCCTTCATCACTCTGTACGCAGGCATGGCTGTCACCCGGATTGAAAAGCACGATGCTTCCTTCCTCTATGGCATATTCCCTGTCACGGCAGGAAAGCACACGCTCCCCTTTCTCCACAAACCCAATGACATAATGCTCATGGAAATGGCTTGGAAAAGGCTGCACAATCCCCTCAAATCGGTATGCCTCCATCCTCAATTC